>Ga0302320_10001700_pt1 | contig 52561 bp, 47 predicted proteins | sample Bog_T0_3_FD_202130 | JGI IMG/M metagenome (GOLD analysis project Ga0302320, IMG submission 202130) | Peat permafrost microbial communities from Stordalen Mire near Abisko, Sweden - Bog_T0_3 | ecosystem: Environmental > Terrestrial > Soil > Wetlands > Peat | place: Sweden: Abisko, Stordalen Mire...
GGTTCTGGTCGACGGGCGCAACGCGCTCAATCGCGTCGAAATGGAAGCCGCCGGCTACCGCTATCTGCGAATTCCCTGAGCGGCGCGTCCGACCTTTCGTGTAGATTCTGGAAATGCGTTCCCGGACGCTCTGGATTGTGGCGGCCGTCCTCACCGTGGCCTGCGCCGCGTACCAGCGCGTGACCGGGCCGACGTGGCCGGCGCGCGGGACCGTCGAGCTGGCCGGCGAGGAGATCCGCTACCGGCTGCCGCGCAGCCATGCCGGTCCCGGCGATGCCGCCATCGCCGTGCGCGCGCCCACCGACGCGCGCGGCACGCTGTCGTTTCGCCGTCACGCGACGAACGATGCCTGGACCAGCGTGGCCATGCTGCGCCGCGGCGACGAACTCACAGCGCTGCTGCCGCATCAGCCGCCGGCCGGGAAACTCGACTACTCGATTTTCGTCATCCGCGCCACGGAGGGCGTCGCGTTGGGCGGCCCGATCACCCTGCGCTTTCGCGGCGACGTGCCGCCGTGGGTGCTCGTGCCGCACATCCTGCTGATGTTCCTGGGCATGCTGTGGGCCACCCGCGCCGGGCTCGAAAAGCTTGCGTCCGAGCCGCGGTATGCCGGGTTCATCGTGTGGACTCTAATTCTGCTCGGCGTGGGCGGACTGCTGCTCGGTCCGGCGGTGCAGAAATTCTCCTTCGGCGAGTGGTGGACCGGCTGGCCCTACGGCACCGATCTGACCGACAACAAGACCGCCGTCGCCTGGCTGGCGTGGGTCGTCGCGTGGTTTGCCAATCGGCGCTCGCCGCGCTCCGCGGGCTGGTGGGTCGTCGCCGCAGCCGTACTCACCCTGGCCGTCTTCGCCATTCCGCACAGCTTGTTCGGCAGCGAAATCCGCAACCGGTAGTTCCTGGTCTCTTGTTCGTTTTTTCAATGTCCATTTTTGAGGGAACCTTCGGCTGCGCGCTAGCGTACTCGTTTTTGAACGCGAGGTTTCGAGCATGGCAACAAATGGCAAAAACGGAAAGAACAAGAAATGGCGTAAGCGTCTGATCTGGCTGGGCGTGGTCGTGGTTCTGCTGGGCGGCGCCGGTTACGGCGTCCGGGCGGCGCTGAAGCCCGACAATAAGATCGATCCCTCTAAGATCGCCAGCATCGAGCGCGGCAGCATCGCCCGCAGCGTTGTCGCCACCGGTAAGATCGAGCCGCGTTCCACCGTCGAGGTCAAGTCCAAGGCCAGCGGCATCGTCAAGAAACTGTATGTCGACTACAGCGCCTCCGTTCATCAAGGCCAGCTTCTGGCCGAGTTGGACAAGGAATTGCTCGAAGCCGCAGTCCGCGAATCCAAGGCCAATCTGCAGGCCGCCCAGGCCGCCGAAGAGTCCGCCATGGCTTCGCTCGAGCGCAATAAGGTCGATGCCGAAGGCCCGGATCTGCCCTTCCTGACTTCCGCCATGGGCCGCGCGCGCCAGTTGTTCAAGGATGGCCTGCTGGCCAAGAACAGCGTCGAAGACGCCGAAAAGGCCTATCAGATGGCGCTCAACAAGCAGTCCTCGGCGATCCGCAATCTCGCCGTCTCCCGCGCCGAAATCGCCAAGGCCAAGGCGCAGGTCGCGCAGGCCACCGCCGCTCTCGAGCGTGCCGATGAAGACCTCCGCAATTCCACCATCGTCAGCCCGATCGATGGTCTCGTGCTTTCGCGCGACGTCGAGGTGGGCAACGCCGTCAGCTCCATTCTGGTGCTCGGTTCGCAGGCCACGCTGCTGTTCACTCTCGGCGACGTCAGCGATGTGTTCGTGCGCGGCAAGGTCGACCAGGCCGACATCGGCAAGGTCTATCTCGGCCAGCCCACGCACATCACCGTCGAGAGCTTCCGCGACCGCAAGTTCGAGGGCAAGGTTTACCAGATCAGCCCGCTGGGCGTCGAGAAAGAGAATGTGACCACCTTCGAGGTCAAGGTCTCCATCGCCAATCCCGGCCGCGAGTTGAAGGCCAAGATGAGCGCCAACGCCGAGATCATTCTCGAAGAGAAGCCCAACGTCCTGCTGGTGCCCGAAGCGGCCATCCTCTACGACAAGGACCGCAAGGCGTCGGTCGAGATCCCCGACCTGACCGCCGAAAAGGGTCGCAAGAAACTGCCGGTGCAGCTCGGCATCAGCAACGGCGTCAAAACCGAACTCGTGGCCGGCCTCAAAGAAGGCGCCAAGGTCATCCTCCAATAGCCGGGCCCCGGTTGCTGCATACGTCAGGAAGTGCGCCGTGAGCTTCGCCGATTTATTGAAGGACACCTGGCAGACGCTCACCGCGCACAAGCTGCGCACGGGGCTGACCATGTTCGGCCTCGCGTGGGGCGTAGTGTCCATCACGCTCATGACCGCCGCCGGCGACGGCTTCCGCGAGGGCCAGCGCCGCGTGATGGAAAAGTTCGGCGACAACATCGTGATCGTGTGGCCCGGCCGCACGTCGCTGCAAGCCGGCGGCGAGCGCGCGGGGCGCAGGATCTGGTGGACCACCCGCGACCACGAAGCGCTCGCGCCGATGTGCCCGTCCTGCCTTTACATCATGCCCGAGCTGACGCGCGGCTCGACCCCCGTCCGCAGCGCCTACAACAGCGCGCTGCTGCTCATCTCGGGCTCGCAGCCGCCGTATCAGCAGATCCGCTACCTGCCCGCTGCCGAAGGCCGCTTTTTCTCCTGGGCCGATGATCGCGAAGGCCGCCGCGTGGCCTTTCTCGGCACGGAGGCGCGTAAGCAACTTTTCGGCCCGCGGGCGGCTCTCGGCGAGCGCATCTCCATCGGCGGCTTCCCCTACGAAGTGATCGGCGTCATGCAGCACAAGGAACAGGACTCCGATTACGACGGGCGCGACGTACAGAAAATTTTCGTGCCTTACAGTGCCATGATCCGCGACCTGCCCAACAAGCCGCCGATGCCGCCCGAAACCATCGACCAGTTCATCGTCAAAGCCCGCTCCATGGAGGTGCACGAGGATTGCATCAAGGAACTGCGCCGCGCGCTGGCGGTGCTGCACGGCTTCGATCCCAACGACAAGGAAGCGGCCAACACGTGGGACACCGTGCGCGAAACCAAAGGCTTCATCAGCATGGCCAACGGCATGAAATTCTTCCTCGGCGCGATGGGTGTCATCACGCTGCTCTTAGGCGGCATCGGCACGATGAACGTGATGCTCGTCGCCGTGCGCGAGCGGACCCGCGAGATCGGCCTGCGCCTCGCCGTCGGCGCCACCCGCGGCCAGATTCTGCAGTTGTTTTTCCTCGAGACATTCCTCATCGTCTTCGGCAGCGGCGCGGTCGGCTTCGGCCTGGCGCATGGCTTGTGCGCCTTCGTCAATACGCTCAAGATGCCGCCCTATTTCGCGGGACTGATCGCCACCTGGCAGGTCAGTCTCGCCTGCGTCCTGCTGCTGGGCCTGGTGGCGTTCCTTTCGGCTCTCTACCCGGCTTCGCGCGCCGCTTCGGTCGACCCGGTCGAGGCGCTGCGTTGGGAAGCGGGCGGGTAGGCGCTATGAAGAGAGAGATCCTCATCCAGGCCTGGATCAGCTTGCTGCGCAATCCCACCCGCAGCGTCCTTACCATGCTCGGCATCGTCTGGGGCATCGCCGCCGTCACGCTTCTGCTGGCCTATGGCGACGGCTTCCAGCACGTGATGGTCGGCTTGTTCGACAACTTTTCCAAGACCGCCGTCATCGCATTTCCCGGCCAGACTTCGATGCAAGCCGGCGGCGAGCGCGCCGGCCGCCGCATCCAGTTCGAGCAGGAAGACATCGACCTCGCCAAGGCCGAGTCGCCGGCCATCCGCCGCATCTGCATGGAGCTCGTCCGCCGGCCGCGGATCGGCTACCAGGACCGCTCGTTCGACATTCAACTGCGCGGCGTGTGCGCCGATTATGGCGAGATCCGCTCCGAGGTGCCGATCGAAGGCCGTTGGTTTAGCCGGGAGGACGAGCAGGAGCGCCGCCACGTGGCGTTTCTCGGCGATTGGGCCAGGAACAAACTCTTCAGCGGCCGCCCCGCCATCGGCGAGGAGATCACGATTCAGGGCATGCGCTTCAGCGTCATCGGCCGCATGGAACAGAAGATGTCCTTCGGCAACTACTACGGCCCCGACGACCGCGCCGTGTTCATCCCCTACTCGACCATGGGCGAGCTGTTCAACACGCGCTATCCCGGTAATCTCGTCATCCAGCCCATTTCAGGCCGCTTCGAGGACGCCGCCGACACGCAGTTCCGCGAATCCATCGCCCACCGCAAGGGTTTCGACCCCAAGGATAAGCGCGCCATCGAGACCTTCGGCACATCCGACATGCGACCCATCGTTGACGGTCTCACCATCGGCCTGCGCGGCTTGCTGCTCTTCGTCGGCTCCTTGACGCTGGCCATCGGCGGCATCGGTTTGATGAACATCATGCTCGTCGCCGTGAGCGAGCGCACGCGCGAGATCGGTCTGCGGCGCGCCCTGGGCGCCACGCGGCGCTCCATTGCCGGCCAGTTTCTCACCGAAGCCATCGTGCTCACGCTGCTCGGCGGAGTGCTCGGCGTGGCCGTTTCCTACGCCTTCGTCGCCCTCATGCCGCCGCTGCCGCTGCTGGGTGAAATCTTCGAAGACAAGACCGGCAAAACCGATCTGCACCTGGTCATTCAGATGCACAGCATGCTTGCCTCGGTGGTCGTGCTCTTTGTCGTCGGCGTGGTCAGCGGCCTGATTCCGGCGCTGCGCGCGGCCTGGCTCGATCCCGTGGAAGCGTTGCGGGTGGAGTAGAGCGGCGTCCCGCGTTGCCGCTCGTTGCAGAGCCGCGTTTTGTTTCTGAGCCGTGTTTTGTTTCGGAGCCGCGACCGTCAGGGAGCGGATGTTCGTTGTTTCCAAGCCGCGACCGTGAGCAAGCGGTCCTGTCGGAGCATTTTTCAACTGCTTGCTAAAACGGCGCCCGCCAGCGCAACTCGGGAAACTTCGCGTAGTCGCGATCCAGCGTGATCCACTCGCAATCCGCTTCGATCGCCAGCGCGGCGAACCATGCGTCCTGCACGAGATTGCCGCGCGCATTCGAGGCTCGGCACAGGTCGGCGAAGATGCTCCAATGGCGCACTCCAGGCTGGAACATCCGGCAGTTGGGATGGCGCAACAACGCGCTGGCGAATTCCAGCGGCCCAGCCGCCGAGTCCGGGCTGCGGAAGACGCGCGGGTTTGTCGCGATACGGACGACGGCAGCGAGAGCTTGCGGACACATCCCGAACGGGGCCCCATCGACTTGCGCTCCAAGCCAGCGTTTGTATCGCTCGTCGCCGCAGGCATCGGGACGGTATGCGTAAAGCAGGACGTTGACGTCCGGCAGGATCATCCCTATCCCTTCCACCCGTCGGCTTCCATGATGTCCAGCAACGCCGCACCGTTGTTCAGGTCAACTCCCGGCATCACGCCGCCGGTCTGTTTTGAAACCGGCAGCACGAACTTCTTCTGGTGTGGACGGCGGACGGGCTGCGCCAGCGCAAGCCGCAGACCCTGGTCGATCAGCGACGTCAGCGTCTGCCCGCGCCGCCGCGCCTCGCGTTTGGCCTGTTCGAGTAACCCGTCCTCCAGCCGCACTGTCGTCCTCATATGTCTAGACATACCACAACCGCGTCCGCCTGTCACTGCGCTCGCGGGCCGTACTGCAGCACCTGCGCGCGCTCCAGCGTCACCAGCCCGCTGCCTCCGCTTTCGATCATCATCGCGTCCAGCTCGGGCAGGAACGCGTCGATCTTTTCCTGCGCGTCGACGATCTCCACCACGTAGCTCAGGTCGCTCGACAGCTCCAGCAGCTTCGTCGTGTGCAGCCGGCTCGAATGCCCGTAGCCCAGCGGGCCCCGCAGCACCGTCGCCCCGGCCAGGTGCGCCTGGCGCGCCCGCAGAACGATCGCTTCGTACAACGGCTTGTGGCCCAGCCGGTCGCTCTCGCCGATGAAGACGCGCAGCAGAACGGCTTCGTGTGGAACTTGCATGCTCCCGCTCCTATCGCTGGTTCAACGCGGACGCCAACGCGTGGCCCAGCCACACTCCCACCAGACACAGCAGCACCGATGCCGTCGCATTCATCGCCGCCGCGCCCCACTGCCGGTCCTCCACCAGGCGCAGCGTCTCCAGGCTGAACGTCGAGAACGTCGTGTATCCGCCGCAGATGCCCGTCATCACCAGCAGCCGCGCCTGTGGCGCCACCAGCAGCCTTCCGTCCGGCCCGCTCAGTGTTGCGAAAAAGCCGATGAACGCCGAGCCCGTCACGTTGATGAACAGCGTGCCCCAGGGAAAGCCCTCCCCCGCGTGGCTGCCGAACCACAGCGCCACGAAGTACCGCACCACGCCGCCCGTGGCCGCGCCCAGAGCCACCGCCAGCCAGCCGGGGAATCCTGTCAACGCCCGCTCATCCTCATTCCTAATGATTATTGCAAACCCTCCCGCTGCGCCTGATTCCGCATGCGCGCGCAATCCCGCCCCTCGAACGAAGTACACTGGCACCATGCACGCGCACGCCAAACTTACGGGCAAACGGATCGCCATTTTCGTCGATCAGATGTACCAGGAAATGGAGGTCTGGTACCCCTACTACCGCCTCATCGAAGAAGGCGCGGAGGTGCATCTGGTGGGCGACCAGGCGGGCAAGACGTATCTCAGCAAGGTCGGCTACCCGGCCCTCTCCGTCAAGTCCTACACCGACCTCAACGCCGCCGACTACGACGGCGTTGTCGCCCCCGGCGGCTACGCGCCCGATTTCATCCGCCGCCACGCCAAGGCCAACCAATTCATCGCCGAAATCAACCGCCAGGGTAAACTCGTCGCCGCCATCTGCCACGGCCTGTGGTGCTGTGTTTCGGCCGACGTGCTGCGCGGCCGCCATTGCACCAGCTTCTTCTCGATTAAGGAGGACGTGTGCAACGCCGGCGGCCTGTGGGAAGACAGCGAGGTCGTGGTCGATGCCAATCTCGTCTCCTCGCGCAAGCCCGACGACCTGCCCGCGTTCGTCTTCGCCGCCATCGGCGTTCTCGCGCGCCAATAGGCAACGCATGGCACCGGAAGTGGCGATCGCGGTCTCCGCGTTGACGAAGAATTACGGCAAGGTCGAGGCCGTGCGCGGCATCGATTTCGAAGTCGCTCGCGGCGAGGTCTTCGGCCTGCTCGGACCTAACGGAGCAGGGAAGACCACCACCGTGGAAATCCTCGAAGGCCTGCGCCCACGAAGCGGCGGCGAGGTGCGTGTGCTGGGCTTCGACCCCGAAGACGAAACCATGGCCGTGAAGGACCGCATCGGCGTCTGTCTCCAGGCCACCCGCCTCTCCGACAAAATCACGGTCGAGGAATCGCTCCAGCTTTTCGCCGCATTTTACACCCGCTCGGCTGACACCACCGCGCTGCTCAAGCGGCTCCAGTTGTGGGACAAGCGCAAGGCCTACTACACCACCCTCAGCGGCGGCCAGAAGCAGCGTCTCGCGATCGCCCTGGCCATGGTCAACGAGCCCGACATCGTTTTCCTCGACGAGCCCACCACCGGCCTCGACGCGCAGGTCCGCCGCGAAATCCATACCCTCATCGCCGAGCTGAGCGACCGCAATACGACCATCCTGCTGACCACCCATTACATCGAGGAGGCCGAGCAGCTCTGCCAGCGCGTGGCCATTATGGACGAGGGCCGTATCATCGTCCAGGGCACGCCGCGCGAGCTGCAGGAACGCGTTATCGGCAAGAGCCGCGTCGAGATCCTGTGCCAGAACGCGTTGCCCGAGGGCCTGCCGCCGGGCTGGCCCGCCGAAGACGCCGTGCACTTCACTCCCGGCCGCTGCCAGCTCGTCGCCGAAACCGAATACCCGGCCCGCGCCGTCGTCGAGCTCGTCAAGTGGGTCGACGGCTGCGGCGCCGGCCTCAGCGACATCCACATTAAACGGCCCACGCTCGAGGACGTCTTTATCGAATTGACCGGAAAAACTCTTCGCGACTGAGCCCTATTCCATCGTGCGTATGAAACCCTACATCGCCTACATCCGCACCACGCTGCGCCTCACCGGCCGCGAGCGCATCGTCATTTTCTTCAACTACCTTTTCCCGCTGGCATTCCTCATCGGCCTCGGCGAGATCATGGGCCCGGTGCCGGTCTTTGCCCTGGTGCTGACCCTGAACATTCTCGGCACGGGTTTCTTCGGCGCCGGCATGCGCGCCACCATGGACCGCGAAGCCGGCATTCTGCGCCGCTTCAAGGTCGCCCCGATCACGCCTGGCCCGATTCTGGTCGCCTCGATGGTCACCGGCTGGGTGGTGTTCGTGCCCGCCCTGATCGGCTTCATCGCCATCCTGAATCTGCGCTACCACATGCCCCTGCCGCCGAACATCTTCTCGCTGTTCGTCTTCCTCAGCCTGGGCGTCGTGGCTTTCCGCTCCATGGGCATGATCGTCGCCTCCGTCGTCAATTCGATGCAGGAGAGCCAGATCATCGTCCAGTTGCTCTACATGCCGATGCTGCTGCTCAGCGGCGCCACCATTCCGCTCACCATCATGCCCGACTGGCTCCAGACCGTAGCCCAGTTTCTTCCTTCCAATTACTTGAACCTCGGCATGCAGGGCATCCTGCTGCGCCGCGAGTCGCTGGCCCAGAACTGGCAGGCCGTCGCCGCGCTCGTCGCCACCGCCCTGCTGTGCTTCTTCGTCAGTCTCAAACTTTTCCGTTGGGAAAAAGAAGATCGCCTCAAGCCCTCGGCCAAGCTGTGGGTCCTGGCCGCGCTGCTGCCCTTCGTCATCGCCGGCGCCTGGCAGGTCTACGACCGCGGCAACCTGCGCAAGGTTCAAATTCTGGCCCACCAGGCCCGCCGCAACGTCTCCTGGCTCGTGCGCGATGCCCGGATTTTCACCGGCGACCGCGTTATCGAGCGCGGCTCATTGCTGATCCGCAATGGCGTCGTCGAGCGCATCTACGAGGGCGATTCGCCCTCCGCCGGCGACCTCAACGCCGAAGGAATCGCCGCCGCCGGCAAGACCGCGCTGCCCGGCTTGATCGACGCCGAAGTCGTCCTCGCCATGAACGCCGGCCTCAGGCCGGGTTCCATGAAGGACGTCAGCGCCGCCGCCGAAAACGCCCTGGCCGCGTACCTCTATTCCGGCGTGACCGGCATCGGCTCCATCGGGCTGCCCCCTCAAATTGAGAAGCTCGTCGAGAGCCGCTTCGTCAGTGGAGAGAAACTCGGCGCCATGGTTCTGCGCTCGGCCGTCGCGCCCGCGCAGGGCCCCTGCCGCATGACCGAGCTCAGCTTCAGTCAGGCTTCCGCCGAACGCGCGGCCGGTGATTTGAGTCTGTTGAAGGAGACGCTGGTCGAAGAGGTGGCGCCGCGTGCCCTGCTCACCCGGCTCGAATCTTCCTATCGCGATCTCGAACCGCACGGCGCCGGCGTGCCGTCGCTCGAAACCGCGCAGCGCTCCATCATGGCCGCGCGCGCTCATGGCACCAAGCTCGCCGCGGCCACGCTTTCCGGAACGGCGCTGCTGGTCCACGGCCCCATGCTGCATCACGAACTGCGTCTGCTGGTCCAGGCCGGCCTCACGCCTCTCGAGGCCCTGCGTGCGGCCACTTCCGATGCGGCCGATTGCCTCGGCGCACCGCGCGCCGGCCGCCTGGGCCCCGGCGCCGACGCCTCTCTCGTTCTGGTGGAAGGCAATCCCGTCGAAGAAATCTCCAGCACCGAACGCATCGTCGAGGTCTTCCTCCACGGCGAAAACGTCCACCGCGGCGCCCTGGTAGAGAAGAAGTAGTCGCGCTCCAGCGCGCCTCAGTTCTGCACGCGGCTGACCGCGTTCAGGAACAGGAACATGCGCACGAACGCCAGCGCCGTGACCGCCACCATGATGCCCGCAACCGCCTTCCACAGCTTGTCGCGGAAGCTGCCGTAGAAATCCGGCGTCCCCGCCAGCCAGCCGACGACGAAGCCCGTCGCCAGGCCCCCGATATGCGCCGCGTTGTCGATGTGGAAAAACGGCAGCAGCCCCATCAGCAGAATGTAGACCAGCCAGCGCACGTAGAACTGCTTCACCATCGTTGCCTCGAGGCCGCGGTTCACCATGCCATAGGCGATCATCGCTCCGATCAGCCCCAGCAGCCCCGCCGATGCGCCCACCGACAGGCTGCCCGTGAAGATCGCGCTTGCGCCGAACCCGCCCATCGTCGACAACAGGTAGATCGAGCTCATGCGCGGCGTCCCGTAGATCTGCTCGGCGTGCGAGCCCACGTCCATCAGCGCCCACGAGTTGAACAGAATGTGCATCAGCCCGCCGTGCAGGAACCCGGCCGTCAGCAGCCGCCACCACTGCCCCGCGCTGAAAATGTAGGGCGGAAACGAGGCCCCGAATTTCAGCAGTGTCCGCCCGTCCACGCCCATCAGACCGCCCGCGCCGGAGCGCATGCTGGCCAGCGCCGTTACCAGATACAGCCCCACGTTCAAGGTCAGAATCAGGATCGTCGCGAACTGTGCGCTGGGGATGAGGCCCGCCACCAGCCCCGCCCCCATCCGGTCCATCGCGCGCGGCCCCACTTTCGTATCGCAGTACGGGCAGATTTTGTCTTTGATTGTGATAAAGGCCCGGCAGTGCGGGCACATGCGGCGCGTTTCCATTTCGCTTTTTAGTGTAACAATCCGGCCCCTCGCCCCTAGAAACGTTTCTGAAGCGCACGATTCCGCGCCACAGGTTACTGCGACGCACGTTTCTGTGTCGCGCGTTTCTGAGCCGCGACCGTAAGGGAGCGGTCGTGTGGTCCGTCCGCGGTCGTGCCGATCCCTTCCTCAGTGTCTACAGCTTGTCCCAGATGAACGCCTTGAAGCGGTGGATCGCATGGAAACCCATGTGCCGGTACAGCCGCAACGCCAACTCGTTCGACTCCGTCACGGTCAGCGACACTTCTCCACAGCCCGCCGCCGCCAGCGCCAGCATCGCCCGCCGCAACAGCTCGTAGCCCAGCCCGCGCCGCTGCCACGCCGGCGCCACGCACAACTGCGCAATGTGCCCCGTCTCCGGCGCCACCCGCGTCGCCAGCACGCACCCCACCAGGTCGCCCTCCGGATCGAGCGCCACCAGGCTCGCCTCGTGCTGGAACACGCCGCAGCCCGGGAAATGCACGATGTTACGCAGAAACCGCCCGGCACCCGCCGCGCTGCGGTACTGATCGTTGATCAGGCTGTCCACGTGGCCCTGGTACACCGCCGCCACCAGCTCCGCGGTCGACTCCATCCACACCGGCCCCCAGCCCAGAAACCGCGCCTCGCTGCCGAATGTCACGGCCCGCCAGCGCGCCCGCTGCTCCAGCGGCGCCAGCATGAATACCCTCGGAAACTCCAGCGGCTGCTGCCCGTTCTCCCACGTGAGCTGCTCCGGATTGGCCAGTTGCATGAGCTGGCTTTCCACTCGCCGCAGGGCCAGCGCCGGCAGGCTGGCCGAGCGCCGCAGCGCGTGAATCGCCTCCGCCAGCAGCCGCCCCTGCGACTGCGCGCCGCGCCACGCTTCCCTCACGTACAGGTCGCCCAGCAGCGCCTTGTGCTCCTCCACCACCCAATAGCAATACCCCGCCACCTCCGCGCCGCACACCAGCGCCAGCCCGTCCAGCGCATGGATATTGACGTAGCGCGTCACCAGCTCCGCCGATCCGCTGAAGTCCCAGTGCAGCCGCGATCGCCAGTTGCGCTTCTCTTCTTCCAACAGCGCGTGCAGGCTGCTGGCCTGGATCGCGCGCAGGTTTTCGATTCGGCAATCCACCAGTCTCCCCGGCGCAGCCATGTCGTGAATCATACCAGAGGCCTGCGGAAGCGCTCCCTAAACCGGGCACCCGGCGCCCAGGCCGCTCACACCGCCGCAGCCGGCGCGGGCTTGCCTTTCTGGTCGCGCAGAAATTCCTTGATCGAGCGCAGCGCCTGCCGCGAGCGGTGATGATTTTCGATCAGCGCGAAGCGCACGTAGCCCTCGCCCGCCGGGCCGAAGCCGATGCCCGGCGACACCGCGACCAGCGCCTGCTCCAGCAGCAGTTTCGAAAACTCCAGCGAGCCCATGGCGCGCAGTGGCTCCGGAATCCGCGCCCACACGAACATCGTCGCGCGCGGCTTTTCCACCGGCCAGCCGGCGGCGTTCAGTCCATCCACCAGCACATCGCGACGCTTCAGGTACAGCGCGCGGATGCGCTCCACGTCGGCCTCGCACTCGCGCAACGCGATGATCGAAGCGATCTGGATGGGCTGGAAAACGCCATAGTCCAGGTAGCTCTTGATGCGCGCCAGCGCCCGGATCATGCGCGGATTGCCGACGCAGTATCCCACCCGCCAGCCGGCCATGTTGTAGCTCTTGCTCATCGAGAAAATCTCGACGGCCACCTCTTTGCCGCCCTCCACCTGCAGGATGCTGGGCGGAGTGTAGCCTTCGAAGCCCAGGTCGGCGTAAGCGAAATCGTGCAGGACCATCGTGCCGTGCTTCAGCGCCAGCGCGACCACCTGCTCGAAGAAACCCAGATCCACGCAGGCCGTGGTCGGGTTGTGCGGGTAGCTCATCAGGATCAGCTTGGGCGGGTTCTTCGGGCCGCGGTACAGATCCTCCAGCCGATTCAGAAACTCCGCCGGGTCGTCGGCCGGCAGCGGCACGGCCTCGCCCTCGGCCATGATCACGCCGTATTGGTGGATCGGGTAGCACGGCGCGGGCGTCACCACGCGGTCGCCGGGCCCGATCACGGCGAACAGCAGGTGCGCCAGCGCGTCTTTCGCGCCCATCGTGACGATGGCTTCGCTCTCGGGGTCCAGCCGCACGCCGTGGTTGCGCTCGTAGCGCCGCGTGATCTCGTGCCGCAGATTGGGGATGCCGCGCGACACCGAGTAGCGGTGGTTGCGCGGATTGCGCGCCGCCTCGGCCAGCTTCGCCACCACCGATCGCGGCGTCGCCCCGTCCGGGTTGCCCATTCCGAAATCGACCACGTCGTACTGCGCCGCCCGCAGCTTGGCCTTCATCTCGTTGACCGCGGCGAACACGTACGGCGGCAGTTTGGCGATGCGGTAGAACTCGTCCGTCGGTGGAACCATATTCCATCCATGGTACACTCGCGGCCATGAAGACTCTCTGCTGGGTCTGCGTGCTTTCCGGAATGCTCTTGGCCATGGGCTTTGTCGTCGCGCGACAGGCGGCTGCGCCCGCACCCAAGACCGTCACCGACGAACAACTCGCCAAGCTGCTCGAGCAACCTGGGAAGGTTTTCTTCCTCGACGTGCGCGAGCCCGAGGAGATCGCTACTCTCGGTTCGATCAAGGGCTACGTGAACATTCCGCTCAGCCAGATCGAGAGCCGCCTCAAGGAAATTCCAAAGGACAAGCTGATCGTCACGCTTTGAAACCGCGGCGGACGGGCCGCCCGTGCGGCGGCCATTCTCGAAGCCCATGGCTTCAAAACTCTCGGCTCCTGCGGCCTCGCGGATTTTCGCGAAAAGCATAAAGACAAGATGGTCTATCCCCAGCCGCAAGAGAAGAAGTAGGCTCGGCCGCGCGGGGTGTGACCGAGGCCCTCGCGCGTACGCCTTTGTGGCGCGCGCCTGAGGTCTGGGCGTTACCAGGCCAGCAGCGCCACCGGCTGCAGGCTGCCGTCCATGTTCACACATGGGCCGCACTGCATTGCATAATCCGGCCACAACCGTTTCACGAGCGCTGGGATCCGATCCGGGTCGGAAGGCCGGTGTTCGAGCGAAATGGCCATGTGGGTGGTGAACGGGCATCGAAGGGAACATCCCCTATTGAGGACCGCTTTGGAATAGACTTCTCGAAGGGATCGACGAGCCGCGTTTCGATTGGGTGGAAGACAGGATAACTTTTCCGCGCAGCGCCCGTCATGAATAAGAATTCTTCAACAGCGGTACTGGTGCTGTATACGATGTCCGGCTTCACCGGGCTACTGGCAGAGCAGGGAATCGAGAAGTACACCGGACTGCTGGTGGGCGTAACCGCCTCGGCCGCAGCCGTGGTTGTGTTCACGTACTTTCTTGGATTCGCGATCGGCGGATTCGTAGCCGCGCGACTGCTGCGGCGGGGATCTCTCAGGCGCTCGCTGCAGGCGTACGGGCTGGTGGAATTGAGCGTCGGCATCGCCTGCGCGGTGTTCACCTATGCGTTCCATCCGGCGATGGAGGCGCTGGCGCCGCTGCAGAGCATTGTCGCCGGAACGCTGGCCCGGCAGGCGGTGCGATTCGCCTGCGGGTGCGTGCTGATTCTGCCGATTGCCGCACTGATGGGCGCCTCCTTTCCGCTCATCGCCCAGGTTCTCGACAACAATGCCGGATCCGGTCCGAGGCGATGGTCAGTGGCCTACACCTTCAATCTGGCAGGTGCGGTGCTGGCGGCCGTGCTGGCGCCGTATTTCATCCTGCCGCACATCGGATTGCGCGGCGGCATGTGGCTGTGTTTCGCCATCTGCGCCTCGATTGCCGCGGCCGCGCAATTCCTTTCCGGCGGGTCCGCCGTGCCCGCAGCCGTCGGCGCCGGGCCGGCCACGCGGGCGCGCCTGGATCGAAGCGCTTCCCTGCTGCTGGTCATCTCGTTCGTCTCCGGTCTGGCTTTCTTCGCTCTGGAGGTTATCTGGACGCACCTCATCGGCACCGTGATCGGCGGCAGTGTCTACGCGTTTTCGTCGATGCTGGCCGCGGTCCTGATCGGTCTCTGGATTGGCGCGGCCTGCGTCAACTGGGCCGACAAAGAAGAGCGGCTGCCGATTTGGGTGCTACTGGCGTTGTGCGCCGGGGCGCTTCTGCTGCAGCTCAAGACGTGGGACCTGGTATGCGTTCTGTTTGTCATACCCGGGCCGGCCATTTATCGTGGTTTCTACAGCCGCGAGTTGTACCGGCTGCTGATCGCGCTGCTGGTGATCGTTCCGCCGGCGGCCGTGCTGGGCATGATATATCCGCGTGTGCTGCGCGGCCCGCGCGGCAATCGCGATGAGGGCGCGTGGCTGGCCGGGTACCTGAGTGCATCCAACTCGCTCGGCTGCCTGCTGGGCGCGTTAGGCGCGACATTCCTGTTTGTGCCCTATTTCGGTTCAGAGAACTCGCTAAAAGGCATGATCCTCGTTTTCGCCGTCATGGCCCTGATCTTCCTGGCCGGCGAAACCAGCCAGGCGCGGACCGTCCGGCTGACCGCGGCCGGCGTGATTGCGATTGTTATCCTCAGCGCGGTGACAACCCACTGGGATTGGTTCCGGCTGACCTCGGGAGCCGCGGTGTATTTCGGCGAATTCGCCAGGGGCGCGGGAGGCACGGGCGCGCTCGCGAGAAGCCGCCTGATTTTCCGCGACGAGCACATCCAGGGCGGCTTCACGACGGTTGTCGATACCACGCCGGTTGACCGCATTTCAGGCGCGAGCATCCGATCGCTGTATAGCGACGGCAAGCTACAGGCGAACGACGATCCGGATGGCGAATTCAAACGACTGAACTTCGGCATGGTGTTCGCGCCGGCCTTGTTTGTAGGGAATTTTGACCGCGCGCTGCTGATAGGTTTGGGCTCGGGCCAGAGTGCGTGGATGCTCAAGCAGGCAGGATTTCAGGGAGTCGATATCGCCGAATTCTCGCCCGGCATTGTGAACGCGGCGGCGGTGGATTTCACTCATATCAATCATCAAGTCCTGGCCGATCGCACAGTGCGAGTCATTCTCGAAGACGGCCGCAACCTGCTGCTGGTTGAGTCTCGAAAGAAGTATAGTCTGATCACGGTGCTGCTCAGTACGATCTGGTACTCCGGCGCCACCAACCTATACTCCAAGGAGTTCTACGAATTGGCCCGGAAGCGGCTCGATTCGGACGGCATCCTTCTACAATGGGTGCCATTGCACCGTATAGGTCCGGACGCCATCAGCTCGGCCATCGCGACCGCCCGCGCTGTCTTCCCAGCTGTGGCGTACTGGGACTACGGCGGGCAGGGAATGCTCCTGGCCGGCAACCATCCCCTAGTCATCCATCCCGAACGCAAAACACGCCTGGCGGAATGGCTGAGCAAGTCCTCCGAACTCCCGCCAGGCCGCGCGGGTCAGATCCTTGATGACATGACCCATGCCGAACTACTGAGTAGCGCGGGCGTCGAAGCTATGATTGCGAGCCGCAAGCCCGTAATCAATACCGATCACAACCGCTACATCGAGTACGATACCCCGCGATACTCCTCCTCGGAACGTGATTGGCGGGCTTATAACATCGCTTACTTCCGCGCCTGGAATCGCTGAACGGAGCCCGGCGCAGGCATCTGAGGCGGCGGGGGCATCGCCACGCACGTCGAACGAGATAATCGTGCCGAAGCCCTTGAGTTGGCGTCGCGCGGCCTCGCGGATTTTCGCGAGAAGCATAAAGACAAGATGGTCTATCCTCAGCCGGACCAGAAAAAACCGGAGCAAAAGAAATAGCCTCGGCCCTGCAGCATCGCCCCCTTCTGGAAACGGCCTTCCGCGTTCGCCTGAAACTGCGATAGGATGCGGGATCGCCGGCTCTTCAGCACCCTGTGCGCCCGTCGGGAGGCAACCCTGAACGACACTTATCGCTGGCCACGCATCGCCGCCTTGGCCCTTGCTTGTACCGTCGGCGTCGGGCTGACGGTGGCGATGATCAGCCAGTCGTTTCATCTCGACCCGTGGCTGCAAGGGCGCGACGATTTCCTGGGCTTCTACGCCGGCGCGCGGCTGGTTGGAGGCCCCCACCTTTACGATCCCGCCGCCGTTCGCGCTGTGCAGACGCAGGCGGTCGGCGAAGCCCACGAAATCAAGTACGGCCGCATTCCCTTTTTTGCCCTGGTGCTGAAGCCCCTAGCGTGGCTCCCCTACCACACCGCGCATGCCGTCTGGGCACTCCTGCTGGCGGCCGCCTTTGCCGCTTTCATCGCCCTCTGGCCGGGCGTCGCCGCCTCCACCCGCTGGCTGATCTGTTGCTGGTCGTTGCCGGCATTTGTCAGTCTCTTTAACTCGCAGGACGACGTCGTGCTTTTGTTGTGGATCGCGCTTGCGGCGCGGCTGCTGCGCGCGGATAAACCCGTCGCCGCGGGGCTCGTCCTGGCGTTGTGCGCTTCCAAATTCCACCTTGTGGGACTCGTTCCGTTGGTGATTCTGGTGCAGCGCCGCTGGCGCATGGCAGGCGGACTCGCGCTCGGCGTCGTCGTCTTGTTGGCGCTCTCATTCGCCGTCGCGGGCTGGGGTTGGCCCGCGCGCTACTACGCCGTGCTGGCCAATCCCGAGATGAGCACGGGTGCCGATCACATGCCCAATCTCCATTCTCTTTTTTGGGGTCTGGGCGCAGCCGGAATGCCGCTCCAGATTGCCGCGGCGCTGCTCCTGGTGGCGGGCTTGTTCCTGGCCGCCCGCGCTACTTCCGACTTCGAAGCGCCGCTCGCGCTGGCCCTCGTGACCGGCGTGTTAGTGGGATTCCACGGCTACCTGGCCGACGGCGCGCTGTTCCTTCCCGCGCTCTTCATCTTCTCCACCGCGGGCTACGCGCGTGTGCCCGCGCTGGTGCTGACCGTGCCCATCCCGTGGCTGCTCCTGCAATGTCCCCGGCCGTGGCCGGTCGTGGCGCAGGCGCTGATGGTGGCCCTCGCAGCCGCGGGTTTCGCGTGGATCATGAAACGGCAACCCGGACAGCGGGAACCGGCGGGAATCGGTGCAGCCAATCCCCAGGTTCAGTCTTAACGAGACCGAAGCTCTTCACAAACTCTGAACCCCGCTCTCGCACGGGTCGCGGTCATTCTGTCTCGAACCAGGCCAGGACGCGACGTTGGTATTCCTCCGGCCGCAGCGTGGCTGCGGTGACGTGCCCCGCCTCGGGCACTTCCCATAGCGTGACCCAGGCCGGATTCGCCTGGCGCACCCGGCGCGCCTCTTCGATCGGAATGTACCGGTCTTGTTGCCCATGCACCAGCAGAACCGGCACCCGAACTCCCCGCACCCAGTCCACCGGTGATATCTGTTCGAGATCCAGCCCATACCGCACCCGCGCATTCCACAACGCCGGCTCCACTAACGGCCATAGCAGCGCGCGCGACACGCTCACCGGTACCCGATAGCGTTCCGCCAATAGCTGATAGCGCGTCGGCATATTGGCCCCGGTGGAGTCGGCCACAACCCGTCGCAGACCGGCGCCCAGCGCCAGGCCATGCAGCAGACTGGATGCTCCCAGGGAATGACCCAACCCGAATACGGCCTTGGCGCCCTCCTCCTCGCGCAGGAACCGCACCCACTCAACCACATCTGCGCCTTCTAACAGTCCCGCCGTCACCAGTTTTCCGCCGCTTGCGCCGTGTCCTCGGCCGTCGGGAGTCAGGCATGTGAATCCTCTGCGCAGCAGCCACGGGACATGGCCTCTCACGTTCAGTCGCGTCCCGCCCGTTTCGTGCATCAGTAAAACCGCTTCGCCGTTCGGTACCGCCGGCCGGAACAGCCACCCTCGGAGCACCGTCTGGTCGCCGCTCTTCACCGCTACTGCCCGCCACGACGCACCGATCCCGCGCGTCACTTCGTCGGCCAGAAATACCGGCGGGACGAACTCCGCCGTGGCAGGTCTCCGAAAGCTGCCGTCGATCCAGCCGTAGTAATACCAGCCGCCGAGGCACGCGAGCACGGCCAGCGCAATTCGCCCTGCCTTCGATCGCGGCTCAATTGTCGCCGCCTGGAACGGATGGTCCGCAGCGCTCTGGACGTCTTCACTCATGGCGTGTGTCGCTGGTCTCCATGTCTCGGTTTTGGCGTGCAGTCCACTTCCAGAAACGCGGTATCCGCAAATCCCGATTACAGCAGTTCCAGCAGATGAACCGCCGCCGGTTTCGGTTTCTTGCGGTGCGGCCAGGCGCGGACGCGAGCGGTGAATTGCCCGCTGCGGAGGGTCGCTGCGCACTCGCCTCGGATCCGAGATTTCACCGCGTCCTGGAAGTGTTTTCAGCTCTGATTTTCAACGGCCGGCGCCGCCTATGACGACCGATTTCACGCCCATCGTTTCCAGCAAACTTCGTACGCCCGTATCCGCGTTGCGCCGGGCCTGATCGAGAATGCCCATGTCCAAGGCGGCCTTTTCAACCGCGTCCCTGGCTGCGAGGCGCGCCTGCCGCTCCAGGTCGGGGTTGTAGGGTACCCACGGCGTCCACCACGTGATGCGCCGGTCCCAGACCTTGGTCGCCTTATCGTCGATCACGATGTGCACGATCTTGGGCGGCGGCAGCGTCACTTGCATTCGTTTATCGGGCAGCAGCTTCACATCCCCGGCCGCGAGAGTGGACAGATCGATGCCGCCCAGCACTTCCGCCTGCACGAACAACAGCAGCTTCTCGCTTCCGAAAGGCACCTTGTTTTCTTCCAGCCCGACCACTTTCTGGATCGTGTATTTCACGGACACCAGCTCGTTCAGGCGCTGGATTTCATGCACCACCGACGCCGCATCCACGGTTCTGACAGGGGCAGTCGCGCGCGTGAGATTGCCCTTGGCAAAGTAGACCATCGCCACCAGGAGAACTCCAGCCACGATTCCGTATGCCGCCCATTTGATTCGCAGGTACATCACGCCTCCAGCCGCCTCGGCCGCACTTCATCTTAACGCCGCCGGCGACCCCAAACCCGTACCGGGTTGATCCTCGGGGGATCGGTCTTGCCGAGTCGTTCAACCGCGACGACGTGACTGAGCCGCGACTGTTAAGGAGCGGTTGTCACGCTGCATCCCAACCGCTACTAAACCGCGCGCGGCAGCAGCGGTGGGGCGCAGGGTAACGATTCTTCAGCCCCAGGTCACTAGTTGAGCGGGCGGATTTTGATATTGCGGTACCAGGCGGCGTCGACGTGGTGTTGCAGCGCGACGGGGCTCGATGCGACCGGCTGATCCAGCAGCAATTGGCGGATGCCGGGGGCGTCGTGCCAGCGTTTCTCGATCGCCTGGCGCACCGCGGGCGCATCCAGGCTGGTATCGACAACCTTGACGCCGTTGAGCCAGTGCTCGACGTGCTTACCGCGCAGCACGATGCGCGAGCTGTTCCATTCGCCCACCGGACGATCCTCGAAGCTCGTCACCGGCGACATGCCGTACAACGCGGCGGCGCGGTAGCTCGCGCCGCGCAGTGCGTCGGGGTGCCGCGCGCTGTCGATGACTTGGTATTCGAAGGCCACCGGGTACTCTTCATAGTGCCCGCCGGCGCGCACGGTTTTGCGGTCGGAGGGGTGGTTCTGGAACTCGAATTCGACCTGCTGCTCGTAGGGGACGCCGCGGTGGAGCTTGTCGGCGTCCATGAAAACCAGCGCCTGGATGCGGTATTTCACTCCGCTATTGGCGCCGGGGGCGACCTTCCAATCGAACACCATTTCGAAATCGCTGAACTTGCGCACACTCATCAGATCCTCGCGCGTGGCCGCGTGGGGCACGGTTTTGAGGCAGCCGTCCACGACTTCCCAGGCGTGCGCGGGGGGATCTTTCAGGTTGGGATCGACCCAGCCGTCAAAGCTCTTCCCATCGAACAGCAGGATCCACCCGGAGCGCTGCTCCTCGGGCGTGAGCGTGTTGAGCGGCTGCGCAAAGGCACTGGCAGCGGCTGTGGCAACGAAGAGTGCGAGTAGTGTTGGGCGCATAGAAAAATGGCGGCGAAACCGAGCCGCGGCATCCGGCAACCGCTCCCTCACGGTCGCGGCTCAGAAACGAGCGGTTCGGGAACAACACAACCGCTCCTTGCAATCGCGGCTCCGCCAGACGGTCGCGGCTCCGTCAGACGGTCGCGACACCGTCACGTCGCGGCTCAGAAACGAGCGTCTCAAAACCGGCGGCTCGCCAACCCGCTAGTGAACCATTAGAGGAACAGAGACTCTGCTGGTTTCCCAAGCGATCTTCAGCGTTCCGTTCTGTCCTGCGCCGGCCTCCAGGGAGATCGTCAACTGCTCAAGCGGCTCGGAGAGGTGCTCCACGGGCACTTTGATCTGGCCGAGATCCTGGGCCTTGTTCTTTTCGTAATCGAAAGCGCCCCAGGTTTTGGCCACTTTATTGAGAATCACCGTCCATTCCTTCTCACCGGGAATGGTGAACAGGGCGTAGGTGCCGGCCGGCACGTGCAGCGAGCCGAACATCAGGGCGCCGGTGGTGGTGAAGGTGGTGGCCTCGTCGGCGCCGGTGCGCCAGACCTTGCCGTACGGTTCGTGGTCGCCGAGCATTTTGCGGCCTTTCAGGTAGGGACGGCCGTATTCGACGGTGATGGTCTGGCCGCCGACGGTGGCGGAGACTTTTTCATGCGGGCTCTTTCTCGGGTTCTGAGCGCAGACGAGTTGGGCGGACGCGAGCAGGAGCGCCAGCGGTGCCAGGACGAGCAACAGTTTTTTCATAGAACAAATTCCCCCCTACGTTAGCGTAGTGTAGCAGCCGGGCGGCCCGGGGGAGGACCGGTGGACGAGCAGTGGAGGAGCAGAGCGGCCCGGGCCAGGGCTCCGCGAGGGCGGAATCGCGGCTGCGGCGGCTGGGCCCGGCAAACGCGCGAGTGGCGGCTATAATCGGAATGTGAAACAAACCCTTATTGTTTGCACTCTCCTGGCGGTGGTCTCATTGGGCGGCTGCCGCAAGAATCTCCAGACCGACGAAGCGGTACGGCAGGGAGTGATGAATTACCTGTCGCAAAATAAGAACCTGTCGTTGAACATGATGGACATCGAATTAAAGCAGGTGACGTTCCGCGACAAGGAAGCCGACGCGGTGGTGCTATTCAAGCCCAAGGGCGGCGACGCTGCCAGCGGCATGAGCATGCACTATACGCTGGAGCGGCAGAACGGCGGCTGGGTGGTGAAGAAGAAGGCCGACAGCGGGGCACACGGCGCCACCAAGGCGATGCCGATGTCGCAAATGCCATTGCCGACGCCGAGCGGTGCGCTGCCGCCGGGTCATCCACCGATGAGCGCGGAGCCGAAGAAGTGAACAAAGTCGCCGTCCTGGGCGGCGGTCCGGCGGGCGCGATGGCGGCGGCGACGCTCGCCGCGGGCGGCGTCGAGACGGTGCTGCTGGACGAAAAGCTGGCCTGGGAAAAACCGTGCGGCGGCGGCCTGACGTGGAAGGCGTACGACCGGTATCCGTTTCTGCTGCAGAATTCGATTCCCAAAAAGCTCGTGACGTACACGGGCCTGGACGATCCGCGTTCGGGCCCGGCGATGCTGCGGCTGGCGCGGCCACTGGTGATTTATTCGCGCCAGGAGTTGAACGCGCTGCTGCTGGCGCGGGCCGAAGCAAAGGGCGCGCGGCTGGTGAAAGAGCGGGTGCAGGGCATCGAGCGCGCGGGCGCGGGGTGGCGCATCGAGACGGCGGCCGGGTCGTTCGAGGCGGACTATGCGATCGTGGCGCTGGGGGCGCGCAATCCGCTGAAGGATTATGGCAGCGCGTTCAAAGCGGCGGACACGATGCTGGCGCTGGGCTACCGGGTGGATGCGCCGCAGACGCACATTCATCTGCAATTCATTCCGCGGTTCGAAGGTTACATGTGGATCTTCCCGCGGTGCGGGCTGTCGTCGGTGGGGATCGGCGGGAAGGGCGTGCCGGCGCGGACGATGCGGCGGCGGCTGGAACAGTGGATGGAAGTGCGCGGATTGCGTTACGACAACGCGCCGTTTTACGCGCACATGATCCCGGCGCTGGAGCCGGCCTCGTGGGCGTCGAATCGCATCAGCGGAGAGGGCTGGATGGCGGCGGGGGACTCGGCGGGGCTGGTGGACCCGGTGACCGGCGAGGGGATCTACTACGCCATGCGGTCGGGCGAAATGGCGGCGGAGACGCTGCTGGATGAGCGCGTGCCGATGGCGCAAAAGCACGTGGCGTACCGCGAGGCGGTGCGGCGCGAGATCATGGACGAACTCGAAGCCGGGGCGCGGCTGGCGCCGAAGTTTTACCTGCGGCCGTTCCTGTTTTCGGGCATGACGGCGCGCATGATCCAGTTCATGCGACGCAGCCCGGCGGTGTCGGAGGTGGTGCAGGACCTGTTCGCGGGTTCGCAGAGCTACGTCGGCCTGAAGGCGCGGCTGGTGGGCCGGGCGCAGCGGGCGGTGATCGAGATTATGCGCAGCCTGGTGTTGCGCCGACGGCTGGCGGAAGAGGCGGAGTAGGAGCGGGCCGCGCTGGCCGGGGCGTGAAAACCAGGCGACAGTTCGAGGCATGTCGCGCGGCCGCGACACTGGCGAGCATGAAAATGCACGCATTCTGTGCGGGTGAGGTCACTTGCGGGCATTGACAAGCCAGACGGCCGCAGTTCCCACGGCGCGGCGGAGGCGAAGGGTGGATCGAGGGAATTGAGCGCCTGGGGCCTGGACGTCGGTCCCCGATTTTGCTCACGTTGAGTAGAAATCTGGCTGTAACCTATTGATCCTTAGTTGAAAACTGCTCAACCTGAGGAAAATGCTCTTTGCCGGATGACTCCGGATGATCGAAACCAAGACAGACCAATGACACTGCGGGAGGCCAAGCCATGACGCTGGAACGGAGCGCGGCGCTGCTCAAGCGCGCGGAGAAGGTGATCCCGGGGGGCGTGAATTCGCCCGTCCGGGCGTTCCGCGGAGTGGGCGGGACGCCGCCGTTTATCCAACGCGGGAAGGGTTGCCGGGTGTACGACGTCGATGGCAACCGCTACATCGACTACGTGTGCTCGTGGGGTCCGCTGATTCTGGGCCACTGTTTTGCACCGGTGATCGAGGCGATTCGCGGGGTGCTCGAAACCGGCCTGAGTTTCGGCGCGCCGACGGAGGGCGAGGTCGAACTGGCGGAGGAGATTCGCGCGGTGGTGCCGTCGATGGAGCTGCTGCGGCTGGTGAATTCAGGCACCGAGGCGACGATGAGCGCGCTGCGGGTGGCGCGCGGATTCACGGGTCGCGAGCTGGCGATCAAGTTCGAGGGCTGCTACCACGGGCACGTCGATTCGCTGCTGGTGAAGGCGGGCAGCGGGATGGCGACGCTGGGCATTGCCGACAGCGCGGGCGTGCCGGAGGGCTTCGCGCGGACGACCATCGCGCTGCCGTACAACTCGGTGGAGGCGCTGGAGGCGGCGTTTCGCGGGCAGGGCGAGCGCATCGCGGCGGTGATTGTCGAACCGGTGGCCGGCAACATGGGCTGCGTGGCGCCGCAGCCGGGATTTCTGGAAGCGATCGGCAGGCTGTGCGAACGCCACGGGGCGCTGTTCATTTGCGACGAAGTGATGACGGGGTTCCGGCTGGCACTGGGCGGGGCGCAGAGCTTGTACGGGATTCGCCCGGATCTGTCGACGTTCGGCAAAGTGATCGGCGGAGGACTGCCACTGGCGGCCTACGGCGGACGCGCGGATGTGATGCGGCGGGTCGCGCCGGAAGGCAACATTTACCAGGCGGGGACGCTGAGCGGGAATCCGGTGGCGGTGAGTGCGGGGCGGGCGATGCTGCGGCATCTGACGGCGCACCCGGAGGTGTACACGCAGATCGAGCGGGCGGCGGCGGCGATCTGCGCGGCTGCGCCGGCGGGCGTGACGGCGAACCGCGTGGGCTCGATGTTCACGTTCTTTTTCACTGACGCGGCGGTGACCGATTGGGAGTCGGCGAAGCGGGCCGACAGGGTGCGGTTTGGGGAGTTCTTCCACTTCCTGCTGGAGCGCGGCATCTACCTGCCGCCGTCGCAATTCGAGGCGGGCTTCGTCTCAGCCGCGCACGACGAAGAGGCCGTCAAAACAACGGTTGCGGCCATTCGGGAGTGGGACGAGGCGCAGAGCGGCGCGCGAGAGCGAGCTTGAGACGCCAGCCGGCGTAAGACGAAGCCAGGCCGAAAAGCAGGATCGAAATCCAAATCAGGAGCCGCGAGCGGAGCGGAGCGGCGAGCTGGACGGGGCCGGCTACGCCCGTGCCGGAGAGCAGCGTCACCTGCAGATGGACGATGGCGGCGGCGCGGCCTTCCAAGCGGTTGTCGAGCACGATGGCGTATGCACCGGGGTCGGGGATGAGGAACATGAAGCCGCCCGTCTCGGCGAAACCGGTGGAGGCGAGAGAGCGGTGCGCACCGCCGGAGAGCCAGAGGCGGACGTCGTCGCGTTTCAACAAGACGGCGCGCACGCCGGAGCGGCCCTCGACGAGATGGAACTTGCAGAGCACGCGAGTGTCGCCGGATGAAAGGTCGAAGTCCAGCGGGCGCACTTTGGAGGGGCTGACGGTGACTTCTTCGTCGATCAGCACGTCGGAGTGGAGGGGCGGAGTAGGGGCGGCGAGGACGACGGCGGGGAGGAGACAGGCGAGCAGCCGAATTGTGATCCGCAGACCGAAGGCAGAGTCGGGCATTATTCAACCGAGCCCGCACTTTGCGCACTAAAGAAATGGGCGCTTTCGGCGGGGCGCGAAAACACGGGTGACAGACGGCTCTGTCCACACGGCGCAGATGACGCTGTGCGTGAATAGAGAGAGTTGTGCGCGCCTAGGACAGAGACGTCAGTCCCCGTGTTTTCCGGGTCGACATGCGTGCGCGGGCGCGTTTCAAACATTTTCACTTCAGCTCGTTTACGAGTCTACCGCCGAGAAAAGTCATGCGCACGCGGGTTTGAGGGATTTCCGACTCGGGCACGGTCATGATGTCGCGATCGAGGACGATGAAATCGGCGAGCTTGCCGGGTTCAAGAGAGCCCTTGCTATGTTCCTCGAAGGCCGCGAAGGCGCCAGAGAGCGTGAAGCTGGCGAGGGCTTCGGCGCGGGTCATGCGCTGGGCGGGCATCCAGCCGCCGGCGGGCGCGCCGCTGAGATCCTGGCGCGTGATGGCGGCATACAGGCCGAGCATCGGGTTGGGCTCCTCGACGGGGGTGTCGCTGCCGCCGGCGATGGGGATGCCGAGATCGAGGAAACGCCGCCAGGCGTAGGCGCCGGCAACGCGATCGGGGCCGAGGCGCTGCTCGGCCCAGCGCATGTCGGAAGTGGCGTGGGTGGGCTGCATGGAAGGCAGGATCGAAAAATCCTTGAAGCGCTGGAAGTCGGGCAGGGCAACGACCTGGGCGTGTTCGATGCGGAAGCGATGGTCGTTGGGGCCGCCGAGCGCGGCGGCGTAGGCGTCGAGAACGATGCGGTTGGCTCGGTCGCCGATGGCGTGGGTGCAGACCTGAAAGCCGTGGGCGACGGCGTCGCGGGCTACCTTTTCGATGTCGGCCCGGGACGTGATCAGCAGGCCGGTATTGCCGGGATCGTCGGAATAGGGCTGCCAGAGGGCTGCGCCGCGCGAGCCCAGCGCGCCGTCGGCGTAGAGCTTGATGGCGCGCACGGTGAGGTTCTCGCCGATCTCGGGACCGCGGCGCAAATAATCGCGCCACAGCGGGCCAGGGCCGCCGATCATGGCGTAGATGCGCAGGGGGAAGTCGCCGGCGGCGAGCAGAGCGCGGTAGGCATCGAGGTCTGAAGAAGTGATGCCGGCGTCGTGAATGGTGGTCAGGCCGAGGCGCGCGCATTCGCGGGCGGCGAGAGCGAGTTGACGCCGAGTTTGCTCGGGAGTGGGCGGCGGCATGTGCGAACGAACCAGCCCTTGAGCGCCGTCGATAAGCATGCCGGTGGGGCGGCCGGCGGCATCGCGGATGATTTTGCCGCCGGGAGGATCGGGCGTCTCGGGCGTGATGGCGCACAGTTTCAGCGCGACTGAATTGACCCAGGCGGCGTGGCCGTCGACGCGCGTCAGCAGGACGGGATGGCCGGGCGCGGCGGCGTCCAGATCGCGCGCGGAGGGGAATTGGCCGCCCCAGTTGGTCTGGTCCCAATTGCGGCCGACGATCCACTCTCCAGGCTGGCGGCCGGCGGCCTGCTGGCGCACGTAGTCCGCGATTTCGGCGATGGTTTTCACATGGCGCAGATCGCGGGTTTCGAGCAAAGCGCCGAGGCCGTGCAGGTGGGCGTGGGAGTCGATAAGGCCGGGCACGACGGTTGCGCCGTGGAGGTCGATGCGCGTGGTGTGCGGGCCGGCGTAGGAGGAGACGTCGCCGCCGACGGCGAGAATGCGGCCGCTGCCGATGGCCAAGGCGCGGGCCGACGGCTGGGCGCTGTTGAGCGTGTAGATGCGCGCGTTTTCAACGATCAGATCGGCCGGCGGAGGCGCTGCCAGGCACGCGAGGAGCAGCCCCGGCAAGGCTACAATAGGCAGCATGGATGACAGTATGGCACAGGCGGGCGCGAGCGCCGTGGCTGAACCGGAGGCGAGCGGACAGCCCGTGTGGCAGGTTGTCGTGGCCACGATTGCAGCGGTCCTGCTGGCCGCGATTTTCCTGGTTTCCGGACTGTGGAAGCTGACCGATCCGCTGGCGACGTCGGAGCGGATGGCGCAAATGCTGGTGCCGCGGCAACTGGCGCTACTGGCGGCGATCGGCGTCGGGATGTGCGAAACGCTGGCGGGCGTGCTGGTGCTGGTGCCGCTGTGGCGGCGCTGGGGCGCGTGGCTGTGCGGATTCCTGCTGGTCGTATTCATGATCTACATGGGCGCGCGCTACAACGCGCTGCACGGAGCGGACTGCAGTTGCTTTCCATGGCTGAAGCGGCTGGTGGGGCCGGGCTTTTTCGTCGGCGACGCACTGATGCTGCTGCTCACCGTGCCGGCGTGGCTGTGGTCGAAGCCGCCGCGGCGATGGGGCTACGCGGTGGCGGCGCTGGTGGCGATCGGCGTATTCGCCGGATCGTTCTACGGCTATGACGCGATGCGGAATGGCGGCGTGGTGGCGCCGGCCGCGATCAGCGTGGAGGGCAAAGCGTTTCCGCTGCGCGAAGGACGCGTGTTCGTCTTCTTCTTCGATCCGGAGTGTGCGCATTGCTACGCCGCGGCGAAAGACTTTGCGACGTACCGCTGGAAGACAGGCGTGCAGTTGGTGGCGACGGCGACGACGCAGCCGCAATGGGGTGCGATTTTTCTGAAGCGAACGGGATTCAACGCGCGGCTGACGCCGGACGCGAAGGCGCTGCGCGAGACGTTCCGGTTCACCGATCCGCCGTACGCGGTGGCGCTGGAAGACGGCCGTCTGAAGCAGGCATTACGATACTTCGACGACGTGGAGCCGCGCAAGAGCCTCAAGGCGATCGGCTGGATCGAATAGCGCGGCAAACAAAAGTCGCAGATTGCGGTTTGGAGCGCGGGCCGGCGGGGGAGTAGAATCAGCCGCTAGGTATGGATATGGGACAACTGCAACCAGCGTGGCTGGCGATGGCGGAAGCGCTGCTGATCGGCCTGATCGTGGGCGTCGAAAGAGAAGCCGACCAGACCGAGCGCCGCGCGGGGCTGCGGGATTTCATTACGGTGGCGCTGGCGGGCGGCGTGTGCGGGCTGCTGGGGGTGGCGTGGCTGACGGGCACGGCGCTGATTGCGCTCACGGCGTTGATCGTAGTGTTTCGCATCCAGACGCCGCAACGGACCGGCATCACGACCGAACTGGCGGCGGTGGCCACGTTCCTGCTGTGCGTGCTGACGACGACGCCGGGCCTAGGGTGGGGCGCGCCGCTGGGCATCGCGGTGGCGGTGATCTTCACGCTGGTTCTGGAAACGCGCAAAGTCCTGCACAAGTTTTTCCTGCAGATGATCACTGAGCAGGAGTTTCACGACACGCTGCGGTTTCTGGCCGTGGTGTTCGTGATTCTGCCGATTCTGCCGGACGTGAATGTGGGGCCGTACGGATTTTTCAACCCGCACCGGGTCTGGATTTTCGTGATCCTGATCTGTTCGATCTCCTGGCTGGGCTATTTCCTGCAGAAGTTCCTGGGGGCAGGGCAGGGGCTGCGGATTACCGCCCTGCTGGGAGGACTGGCGTCGACGACGGCATCGACGTCGGCGTTGGCGAAGGAATGCGCGGCCGACCCGAAGCACCCCGAGGCGTACGTGCAGGCGGCGCTGTTGTCGAATACGGTGCAGGGCCCGCGCATCCTGGTGCTGCTGATGATTGCATCGCCCGCGCTGGCGATGTACTGCCTGCCGGCGCTGGTGGCGATGACGCTCGCGGGCGTAGCATGCGCGTTCCTGTTGGGCCGGGGTCACAAGGAGGACAAGGAGGCGCCGGCGCGGATGGCGATGAGCAACCCGCTGCGGCTGACGCCGGCGTTGCAATTCGGCGCGTTGTTTGCGGCGATTCGCTTTTTCGCGGCATTTGGAGTGACCGAACTCGGCTCCAGCGGCGTGTACTTGACGAGTGCGGTGGCGGGCGCGGTGGATGCCGATTCGGTGGTGTTCTCCATGTCCGGCTTGATGCGGGAAAACAAGTTGCAAGAGTGGCCCGCGGCGATGGGCGTGATTATAGCCATTGCGGCGAATTTCGTGCTGAAGTCCATACTCGCCTGGAGCACGGCGCGAGGCGTGTTTGGGCGCCGCGTGACGATCGGTTTCGTGCTGATGACGGCGGCAGCCGTGGCGGGGATGTTCGTGCACTTCTGAAGAGCGGGCGCAGGCTCCTCGAATGGAAGGGTGTTGAATCATCCGAATAGCAATGCCGGCTGCGTCGAAACTCAACCCTCGCGAAGCCGCGACCGTCAGGGAGTGGCGGCGCAATCGAACAGAGCGGCCCGTAACAACGCAAGAACCGCTCTTTTCAGTCGCGGCTCCGTAACAACACAAGACCGCTCCCTGCGGTTCTTCGCTCTCGGAATCTTCAGTGGTCTCGCCGAGGCAATTGGGCAGTTTTGCCCAACTCGGTTTCTAAATCATTGATTCTAAAAGTCGTAAAATGGCTGGTTGGGAAATCGTTGCCCAATCGCTTCCTACCGCGGACCATCCGGCATCCCTTCCTCGCAGCTCGTCACAACGCGAAGACCGCTCCTTACAGTCGCGGCTCGGAGCACGGCACGGCTCAACGCGGGTTCATTTATCGGTGGAGATGAGGCGCGCGGTGCGGCGGAAGAACGTTTCCGCGCGGGCAACGTCGCGCATGATTTGATCGCGCAGGACTGAGGCGGAGGGGAACGCGCGCTCGTCCCGGAGGCGGCGCAGAAACTCGAGGTGGATGCGTTCCGGCGGCGGCCCGACGAGCGGATCGAGCACAAAAGTTTCCACGGTCAAGTGGCGTCCGCCGAAGGTGGGGCGCATGCCGACGTTGGTGATAGAGCGCCAAAACCGAGGGTGGGACTGCGCATCGGAATCGGACGAAGTGCGCGTGATGTAGACGCCGCTCGCCGGCAGGGCCGCGCGTTCCAGGGCGAGCGAGGCGATATCGAGATTCAACGTCGGCACGGTCTCGCGGCGGCCGCGGCCCGCGCCGGCGACCACGCGGCCAGTGAGAGCGAAGGGCCGCTCGAGCAGTCGCCCGGCTTTTCCCACAGCGCCGGCGGCGAGCAGTCGGCGGATCTCCGAAGAGGAGACGATCACGCCGCGGCGGCGTACGGCGGGGACAATCTCGATGCGCACGCCGAATTCGCGGCCGAGTTCAAGCAGCGTTGATGCATTGCCGCTCTGATTGCGTCCAAAAAGAAAATTGTGGCCGACGGCGAGGGCGCGCGCGCCCAGAGAGTCCACCAGGATTTCGCGGAAAAAGTCCGTCGGATCGAGCGAACTGATGCGTTCATCGAAGGGCAGGATCAGGACCTGTTCAATACCGTCGCGTTCCATCAAGGCGCAGCGCTCAGCGGGGGAACTCAGCAGCAGCGGCGCACGCGCGGGGGCCAGGAACTCGGCCGGATGGGGATAGAAGGTGAGCGCCGAGGCGCGAGCGCCGCACTCGCGGGCGAGGTGGACGACGGTGCGCATGAGCTCGTGGTGGGCGGCGTGCACGCCGTCGAAATTGCCGATGGTGAGGGCGCTGGGCGCGAATACGAGGCGGGCCTCTTCGAGGCTGCGATAGATCCGCATGGGGTCCCGTTAGCGATCGACGACCACCTCGAGGCCGTCGTAGGCCAGGCGCACGCCGGCGGGCAGGAGGCGCTCAGCGCGCTCGTGCGGCAGGTCGTGCGCGATATGGGTGAACCAGGTCTGACGCGGCTTCAACCGCTCGACGATTTGCAGGCTCTGCTCGACGGTGCTGTGGGTGGGATGGGGCTTGTAGCGCAATGCGTCGAGGAACAGCACGTCCAGGTTTTCCAACATGGACAAAGACTCCTCCGGCACTTCGCTGTGGTCGGTCAAATAGGCTGCCTTGCCAAAGCGAAAGCCGTGGCAGGTTCCGCGGCCGTGGAGCAGAGGGACGGGCATTACGCTGAGCCCGGCGACGTCGATCGGCGCGCCGCTGAAGGCGTGAGCGCGGATGCGCGGCCGCGAGGACTGGGATTCGCCGGCGTGGAAAATGTAGGCGAAGACGCGGCGGATGATTGTCAGAGTCTCCTCGGAAGCGTAGACGGGGATGGCCTCGCTTTGAAGAAAATTGAAGGGACGCAAGTCGTCGAGACCCAGGATGTGGTCGGCGTGACCGTGTGTAAAAAACACCGCGTCCACGCGTGGGAGACCGGCGCGGAGAGCCTGCTGCCGGAAATCGGGCCCAGTGTCGACGACAACGCAGTGCTCGTTCCAACGCAAGGCGATCGAGGGCCGCAGACGCTGGTCGCGCGGGTCACCCGAGTGGCAGACCTCACACGGGCAGCCGATGGTCGGGACGCCGACGCTTGTTCCAGAGCCCAGAACGGTGATGGTCAGCCGCCCGGGCGAATCAGGCATCGTCTTTCGGACCTTGTTCCGCTGCCGAGGCTTCGTTGCCGGGCGAAGGTTGGTCCGGGGCGGCGGCGCTGTCCTCCGCTTTCCTCTTTTGCTCGTTTTCGAAGGACTGGATATAGCGGAAGCGCAGTTCGGTCAGCGTATTGTCGAGCAGGCGCTGCTCCTCCATCGACAGGTTATTGCGCGTTTTCTCCTGCAGCATCGCCAGAAGATCGATGGAATGCCGAGCCAGAGGCAGATTGACCTCTGGCTTCTCCTGGCTCCAAGGCGTCAGGCCCAGGTGGGATTCGGTCTGCAGTCGCAAGCTCCAAACGAGAAAGTCGAAGCTCGGGGCGGGCAGGGGGGGTGTTGGGTCGCTCATCAATGAGTATTGTAGCGAGAGCCTAGTGGCCTGGTGCGGCCAAGGCTTCCGAGGCAAAACGGGCAGCCGAAGTGGGGCGGAACCTGGCTGGTTCGCACGTAAGTCCAAAGGAGCACTGCACAAACCGGCGAGGACGCGCGAGAGCAGGAGCGCAGCGGGCGACCCGGCGCCGATTTGGCTTGGGAATCTAAAGGGAATTTCATCTGAAACCGGATCATATGGGAGAGAAAAGGTAGTCGTCACGAGCACTCAGTGAAGTGAACGAGCAAAAATTAAGAGGGCATAAAGACCTATACAGGTTCTAAGGACCTGATTAATGAGAAGTCATTGTCAAGCGCGGCGATACGCTTTCACGGCGGTGTAGAAAATCGCAAGCACGGGTACGTGCCTCATAACTAAGCCGGCGCTTTATTTCAGCGAAGGTCGAAAAACCCTCTTATTTAAATGCTTGGAAAACTCTCAGGCACAGAACCGAGTATCGGGCGATGACATCAGTGTTTTTGGAAGGCACTTCAGAAATAACACACTGCAAGACGGTTACCTTCGCGAACTGAAGGCAAAATCCAATAAAAATATCGCCTAGAACTAATTCTGCTTTTACGTAAAAGCCGATCGGAGTGTCGCATGCGTGACCAGTCAAAGCGAATTGTCTCTGGTTTCAAGATTAATCTAAACATCGACAATACTATTGAGCGACGCCCACCCACGACAGTGGCCGCTCCAGACGCACGCCAAAAGAGACGATTTCACGCAGACTTACCCCATGATTGAGAAGATCTTGAGCCGCTCGATCTCGATCAAACAGACGCGCCTAATATGGCGAATTATTTATTTTGTCATATATGGGCTCGCCTTTGCACTATCCGGTATACTGGCATTCGAATTGCGTTTTGAATTCGCTATAGAACCGCAGTATAAGCAGTATTTCCTTTTTGCAATTTTAATTTGGGTTAGTGTGAAGATAGTAACATTCAGCGTAGGGCGGTTTGACCGGGAGGAATGGAGTCAAGTTTCTGGGTCTGACATATTGAGAATCGCCGGCGCAAACATCGTTGCATCTGGGGCGAGCACCATCGTCCTTTTAGCCCTGTTTACTGGCTTTCCCCGGTCGCTGCTTCTACTAGACTTCCTGATATGCCTGCAAGCCACAATTGGATTACGGGTGGTGGCACGGATTGCGCGCGAGCTGACGGCGCGCTCCATCGGTCCCGGAGTGCGCAAACGGATCCTGATCTACGGCGCGGGCGCCGGTGGAGTGATGCTGCTACGCGAACTTCGAGCCAACTCAGCGTCCTCTTACGAGGTATGCGGCTTTATCGACGACGACCACAGAAAACAAGGAATGCTCGTCGACAGAGTTGCGGTGCTTGGCTCAGGCCAGGAACTCGCCGAAGAAACTAGAAGAAAAGGGATTACAGAAGTCCTCATAGCGATTCCATCAGCGCGCGGAGCACAAATGGCACAGATTCTGCAACACTGCCACGCGGCGGCTGTTCCATGCAAGACGATGCCCGGATTGGCCGAATTCGTAGTAAGCGTTCGCGCCGACGCACAGATCCGGGACGTCGCCGTGGAGGATCTCCTTGGCCGAAATCCGGTGCATCTTGACGAAAAGAACATCCGACAAAAATTGGAAGGGCGAACGATTCTAGTAACCGGCGCTGGGGGTTCGATCGGCAGCGAGTTGTGCCTGCAAATTGCGCGATTCCGCCCCCAAACCATCGTAGGACTGGACATAGCCGAAAGCGCCGTATTTAATATACAACAAGAAATGAGCCGTCTATTTCCTGATGTCGACTTTCGGCCTGAAATCGGCAGCATTAGAAATACTCAACGAATATACGAAGTGTTTCACAAATACACGCCAAGCACTGTATATCATGCAGCGGCATATAAGCACGTACCTTTAATGGAAGAACACCCGTTCGAAGCAGTAGAAAACAATACCCTTGGTACGTGGCAAATTGCTTCAATGGCAGGAACATTTCAAGTCGACGACTTCGTCATGATCTCATCAGACAAGGCGGTCCGACCTACAAGCATTATGGGTGCTACTAAACGAACAGCAGAATTATTGATATATGCGATACAAAATAATAAAACGAAATACATGTCTGTCCGATTTGGAAACGTGTTAGGGAGTAACGGCAGCGTAATACCGACATTTAAAAAACAAATAGCGATTGGAGGACCCATAATTGTAACACATCCTGAAATGCGGCGATATTTCATGACAATTCCAGAGGCGACGCAACTTGTGCTGCAAGCATCCACAATGGGTAGTGGCGGAGAGATCTTTGAGTTAGAAATGGGAGAGCCGATCAAAATAGTCGACTTAGCGCGGAATCTTATACTTCTGTCCGGCCTGCGCCCCGGTAAGGACGTAAAAATCGCCTTCAGTCGACCGCGACCGGGTGAAAAGCTGTATGAGGAATTAAGCAGTCGCGATGAACGTACAATGCCTACCTACCATGAAAAAATAAGAATACTTGTAGGCAACAACATTCCCAGTCAATTCAAAACTAATCTTGAGGGACTCAAAACATCTTGTGAATCACGCAACATGTTTGATTTACTTATGAAGCTCAAAGAAATAGTTCCAGATTATAACCCTGGGGCACACATACTAAAAAACGTCATAATAAATATCGCTAACCAAAAAACTTTGATGGCTAAGTCGGCCGAACTATGATACAAAAACGGCTTTTTGACATAATTGTATCTGTATTGGTTTTGACGTTTCTCGGTCCGCTACTGCTCCTACTCGCCGCCTACATTATCTTTTCGTCTGGTCGCCCAGCGCTTTACAGCGGCTGGCGGGCCGGTAAAGCTGGAGTGCCATTTAGAATCATAAAATTACGCACAATGGTTGCTGACGCGGAAAACCAAGGCGGCGCAGAAACTCCCAGCGACGACGCTAGAATAACGCCTTTCGGGGCAATTCTTAGGCGATATAAACTAGATGAATTACCGCAGTTTGTGAATGTCATCTTGGGTGATATGAGTATCGTCGGACCGCGACCAGAAGTTCTCGAGGAAACCTGTCAGTATGGAAAAACAGAGAAAGAGTTACTGTCACTCCGACCAGGGATTACAGACTGGGCCTCGATCAAGTTCCGGCATGAAGATGAAATGCTGCGTGGGGCGGCGGACCCTCACGAAGCATACCACAGACTCATTCAACGAGATAAAATTCGCTTGGGCTTGAACTATACGTGTAATCGCTCAATGAAAGTTGATCTAATTATAATTGCAAAAACGGCGTTAGCTGTCTTTAGCAGCAAAGTGTAAAGCATGTATTATAAAAATGATCAATTAGCCATTGATGGTGGTAAAAAAGTCCGAAAGCGAGCATTTGCGCCATGGCCATTATACGACGCAGAAGAAATTGCCGCTGTCAGCGCAGTTCTGAAATCCGGAAAAGTGAACTACTGGACCGGGAATCAAGGAAGACTGTTTGAAGAGGAGTTTGCAACTGCAACCGAAAGCAAGCATGCGGTGGCTGTAGCAAACGGAACTGTAGCTCTGGAGTTAGCTCTTCAAGCGTTGAACATTGGCGTCGGTGATGAAGTCATTGTGCCAAGTAGATCGTTTGTCGCTAGCGCGAGTTCTGTCGTAATGCGAAATGCAACTCCCGTGTTCGCTGACATAAGCGAAGAAAGCCAAACAGTGACTGGGGAGATGATCGAGGCAGTAGTAACCAAAAAAGCCAAGGCAATTATTGCCGTACATCTAGCGGGGTGGCCCTGCAAAATGGACGGCATCTTGTGTGTAGCTAAGAGATATAACCTCAAAGTAATCGAAGATTGTGCGCAGGCCCAGGGCGCGAGGTACTTGGGTCGTTCCGTCGGCTCATTTGGGGACGCAGCGGCATTCTCCTTTTGCCAGGATAAAATTATGAGCACTGGCGGGGAAGGCGGAATGCTCGTAACCAGTAATGACGAGGTCTGGCGGAGAGCATGGTCTTTCAAGGATCATGGAAAAAATGTGGACGCTGCACGCGATCTGCCGCCGAGCGAGAAATTTCAATGGCTTCATGAGTCTGTTGGTACGAACTGGCGGCTCACGGAGATGCAGTCGGCTATCGGGCGCGGCCTTCTTTCAAAACTTAAGAAATATGTAGAGAAACGCAGGAAGAACGCCGGGTATTTGAATAATCTACTAGGAACGTTACCCGCACTTCGGCTTACGATACCATTACAGGAGACGTTTCACTCGTATTACAAGTACTACGCATTTGTTCGACCTGAACGAATTCGCAAAGGATGGGATCGAGACAAAGTATTGTTAGCGGTTAGGGCCGAAGGCATTCCCTGTTTTTCTGGGAGCTGCAGTGAAATTTATTTGGAAAGGGCATTCTCGGGAACTCCGCGGCCAACAAGACGTCTGGCTGTCGCGCGTCGTCTGGGAGGAACAAGTTTAATGTTTCTGGTGCACCCAACGTTGGGTGACGAAGAAATGAATGACGTATATCTGGCTTTAAAAAAAGTAATGTCAATAGCTTCGGTTTAAAAGTGTAATAATCGTAATGCTTATGTCGCCCCATGTTTCCATTATAATACCAATGAAAAACGAGGAGCTGCGCATAGGACGATGCTTAGATAGCATTGCAGAGGGCAGTTACCCGATGGCGGATTGTGAAGTGTTAATAGTTAATGGGGGCTCAACGGATCGCTCGTGTTCAATTGCGGAAAGTAAATTGATTCAGTTTCCTTTCGCGAGATTGATTCACAATCCCAAGAAAACACTGCCTGCGGGACTTAATATGGCCGTAAGGCTGGCTAGGGGCAGTTATATAATCCGAATGGATGCACACTGTGAGTATCAGGGTGACTACATCGAAACGTGTCTTGCGGAGCTAGTACGGACTGGCGCTGCCAATGTTGGTGGACTCCTCATAACTCTTCCCGGTAAGAACACCCGCATTGCCCGATGCATCGCACAGATCTCTCAGCACCCGGTGTGTGTTGGGAACTCGGCGTTTCGGCTCGGGGTGGGAAACCAGTTTGTCGACACGGTTCCCTTCGGTGCCTTTAGACGAGAGGTGCTCGACGTTGTCGGTTTATACCGGGAGGACCTTCCACGAAACCAGGATTACGAACTGAACGCGCGAATCCGAACGGCTGGATACCAAATCTATCTCTCATCAAAACTGCAAACTAAGTACTACAATTCAGAAAATCTGACGAGGTTCATTGCGCAAGCAAAGGCAAACGGGCAAGGGGTGGCCCGGTGCTGGAGTGTGAATCCAGGTAGTTTCAGCTGCCGGCATGTTGTTCCCTTGCTATTTGTTGTAATGTGGCTTATATTGCTTACGCTTTCAATATTTGTTCATTATGTAAGCATTGCTTGTATTGTATGCGCTTCATTTTACATTGCCGCCCTAATGTATGCAGCCATTCAAATTGGACTGTCAAGCGATTTGTCTTTAATTATGTTTGTACCTGTTATTATTGTGATTTATCATATAAGCTATGGTGTTTGGACATTCGTTGGGGCGCTTCAAATAGTTACTACGATGGCGGCCGTGCGCTTTGGGAAAGTGGCAAATGCAGTAATAAATTGTGAGCGCGCTACAATCATTAACGCAACAAAGTTACTCAGTATATTGACAAAGAGGCTGTATTGGAACGATGGTTATGTCTGCTGTAAAAAATATTGGCAACGGGGCGATAGGTAATGCGTTGCAAAAGAAAAGAGCTAAGAGCCGCGGATAGCGGTATGGTACGTAATCGATTTGGCTTACCGAGTGGCCGTGCTCGCCCGGTGGATTGTCAGTCTGATTTACCCTTTTCGCTTAGTAAGTCGGTTTGTAATAGCTATAAATGGAGTTTTGTTTTTAGTGTTATTACTAAACGACTTAAGTTTGTTGCATGCGTCGCTGCGATAATATTTGTAATTATCATTGCATCTTTGTTGGTATTACCTGTAAGCTATGAATCAACTGCTAAGGTTGTTGTCGAACCTCCTGGCTCTGAGGCGCTCTCTCTGCAGGCCGCGTCTCCTGGCGTAAGTGAGCCAGACTATATAGAAACGCAAGCACAAATTTTACGCGGAAATAGTGTTGGTGTTGAAGTTGTGCGCGTGTTGAGGTTGGACCGCAGGCCGCTCATTACAAAACAAACATGGCCTGAGGCCTTCATTGTTTGTCTTCATGTAGATGCGCTTATTAGACTGTTACAACGAGACGAAAATGTCAATGCAGTTGTGGATAGTATTCATCTTGCGCCTGCAGAAATGCGTGCATTAGAGTTCCTGAAAAAGCACTTGGTGGTCACGCCGGTAAGAAATAGTCGCGTAATTGAAATTGTTTTTAAGTGTTCGGGGCGGGAGCTTTCAGCAGAAATTGCGAATACAGTTGTACAAAAATTTATTGACAACAGCAACGATGCGCGATTTGACGCAGTAATGAAATCCTCCCAGTTTTTGACAAAACAACTGGAAGATGTTCGAAACATCTCAAAACAGTCACAGACATTATTAAAACGGTATCGACAGGAATATGGAATTGTTGATGTGGATGAGAAGCAAAACATATTTTCTGAGCGAGAAACTGAACTGATTCATTACCACGCGCAGGCGCAAGCTGAGAAGATTCAGCTTAAGTCTTTATTAATGGGAATACGGTCATCTGGTGTTGGCTCAGTGCCTCAATTTCGTGATAATCCAATAACCCAGCAGTTGGCTTTGAAGGGTGCTGAGGTGTCTGGACTGCTGTCGCAGGCGCTGGTGATTTACGGTGAGAAGCATCCGGAGATTGAGAAACTGAGGAGTGAACTGGCAGAGTTGCAGAATCAATCGGATGCACATGAGCGAAACATGTTAATCCAGTTTCAGACTTCGTATCGCGAGGCAGAATTGCGAGAAAAGACATTGGCCGACGAAGTGAGCCGAGAGGCAGTGTTGTTAAACCGCGTATCAGGGTACAGCATTTTGCGACGGGATTCTCAGGCCGGCGAAGATCTCTATAACTGTCTTTACGCGCGGGTCAAGGAGGCTGCGATTGCGGCTGGATCAAGGTCAAGTAACATTCGGGTGATCGAGAGAGGGCTTGTTCCGTTTGAGGCATCTGGGCCTAACGCGATATTAATGCTTCCGATTGGATTATTAGTGGCCTGCATTGGGGGATTCGCGGCGGGGGTGGTCAGGGAAGGCATGGACGTTAGTGTGCGGTCGCCTGAGGATGTCAGTTTTGTGGCAACGGGGGCGCGTCTCGTTCTTCTCCCCGAAACGCGGCGACGTGGTAGGTGCGATGACGACCTGGCCGCAACTGGACGCACATTGAAACCTCAGGCAAAAGGTGGGGTAAGAGTTGAGCGGTTTATGCTTGAGCAGCCTGCGTCAGCATCAGCGGAGAGCATCCGGGCACTAATGGGATTAATTATGCTTACGAGGCAAAAAAACAAATCGCAGGTTTTGTTAATCGCTTCGCCATTTTCACGCGAAGGAAAAACTACTGTTGCGTACAATCTTGCTTTAGGGTTAGCAGAAAAGGGACCGACATGCTTTGTGGATGCAGATTTGCGAAAGCCGAACAATGGAGATGTTGGAGGACTTTTTGCTCACTATAGAGATGCGGCGACAGCGGAGGAACTTGAGGCTCCTTCCGGTGATTCTGGAAACTTGACTTGTGTGAGTTCAGGGACAGGCCCAGAGAACCCAATCAGCGTTCTGATTTCGGACAAATTTCGAAGATTCGCGTCGGGAATTCGCTCTCGTTACGAGTTTGTTGTCATAGACTCGCCGCCTCTGTTGCCGTATGCTGACGCCCGGTTCTTGGCGGCGTTGGCCGACGGTGCCGTGTTGGTGGGGTATGCGGGTTTGACTGCAAGAAAAGCGTTGGTGTCAGCTGCGGAGATACTGGCCCAGCAGGCGGTTCCAATCCTGGGGGTTGTACTGAATGGGGTTCGAGCGGTGGAAATACCCTATCGTGGGTATTAACGATTAGTTTTCGAAGCATTGGCCAACCGTTACTGTTTGTTGTGAAACCCGTGTGGAGTTGTGAGGACTTGTGTAGTGAAGGTCTGCTTTGTGTCGACGATTCCAATTGAAACTTCACGATTGGTCGCGCGCCAATGTGAAGCTGTTGCAAGGCTGGGCGCGCGCGTCACTTTGATCGCGCCGCTTCATGCGAAACTTCACAATACGAGTTTCAAACTACATTATTTCCCATGTGCGACAGGTGCAATTGGAAGATTGTTTAGCACCCCGTTGGCTCTTATTGCTTCGTTACGGGAAAAAGCAGATATTTACCATATACACAGTTTTCAACTAGTTGGTTGTGCTATTTTACTAAAAGTGTGTTTTCGTAAACATATAGTTTATGACATGTTTGAAGATTTTCCCTCTATGATGTTGATGAAACATTCAATTCCAAGCTTGATTAGAGCTATATGTAGCTATGTTGTTCTGTTCTTAGAAAGGCTTGCCTGTAAGACATTCGACGCAATCGTGACGGCTGATCCAGCCGTATTGCGGATGTATACGGAAAGACACAAATTGATTGGAAAAGCGAGGCGCAGGGTTTTCTATAACTTCCCTGCTGAGTGGTTTTTGAATTGTTATGAATCTGAGCGACGGCGTTTTCCCAAAAAATACGACCTGGTTTATTCAGGTGGGATGTCGGAGAGAACGGGGCTCTCCGTGCTTTTAGACGCCGTTGAGTTAATGGCTAAGGTCGGAGTGCGGCCGAAAGTATTGATGTTTGGTTATGTGGATGAACCGAGATTCGTCACTGAGTTTAAGATGAAGGTGTCCGAAAAGGGTTTAAAAGATTGTTTTGAAATGCTGGGACGCGTACGGCCATTGGAAGTGCCATCGCTGCTGTGTCAGGCGCGGATTGGCGTCGTTCCGCTGCAGCCCATTCCAAAGTTCCTGAAGAATATTCCGACTAAGATGTTTGAGTATTGGGCGTGTCGATTGCCGGTGGTGGCTAGCGACCTTCCACCAATCCGTTTGTTCCTGCGCGAGGGAGAGTTCGGACATCTTGTGGATCCAACCGATGCATCCGCACTTGCCGAAACACTCCTGAATCTGCTCTCAAATCCTTTAAGGGCCGAGGCGATGGGGGCCAAAGCTCAAAAGGCAGTGCGGTTGAGAATGAATGCAGAGTCTGAACAGAGAAGACTTTTACGGTTGTATTCGACGATTCTTGGTTGGGATGCTTCGGATGACTTTAGTATGTGAGAAGGGGTTGAAATTTATAAAGTTGTGAGTCTGGATATATGAAATATTTTTTCAAAATAGTGTTGAACACATTTTATGAATTGGATGTGAGGGCAAAGTGGAGCTTGAAAAATGGTACAGGTATAAGGCCAAGCACCTGCAATTTGTGTATGATCGGATGCCCTTGTTTGTTCGTACTGGCCTAGTGAGTGTGCGGGGTCTGTCACTCGTAATGAACCGCTACGCTCAATCAATGTACGAAGACCTCGAACAATTGAAGAGCCATGATCAATTGAGTCGACGAGAAATAGAACATAGACAGATTGTTAGTTTACAGCATATTCTTGATCTAGCGCGTGCATGCTCACCATTTTATAGCGCATACCCGCCTCTCAAGCTCACGTCACTTTCGGCTTGGTCGCATTTGCCGATTATATCGCGCGAAGAAGTGCGGACAATGGCACAGGCAATGCTGAATGTGACTGTTCGTGAACGAGACCGGATTTGGGTTACAACAACAGGTACGACGGGTGGCAGCCTCAATGTGTGCTATACGCCAGCGGTGATGCGGAAGAATTGGGCATTCCGGATGCAACAGTTCCTTTGGGCTGGCATTCGGCCTAGAAGTCCTCGCATTACTGCATTTGGCAGTAAGGTTGTTTCATCGCGCCAGAAATCGCCGCCATACTGGGTCAGCAATATTTCAGAAAATCAGATCCTAATAAGTATATTCCATTTATCATCTTCGACGGCTGCAGACTACGTGGAATTTCTCAGACAGCATGCTAACAGGGTTTTGGAAGGGTTCCCGTCGGTGCTGGGATTACTTGCCAATTTCGTTCTGGCTGCCGGTGCACCAATTCCAATGCGAACAGTGCTTACGGATGGCGAGCCTCTTCCTGCTACTTTGCGTGAGAGAATAGAAACCGCATTCTCTGCTCAAGTGTTTAACACCTACGGTAATACGGAACTGTGTGGTCTGATTCAGCAATGTGAACATCAGGGAATGCATCTGAATCCTGACTATGCATTTCTAGAGATCTTAGATAAAAATGGCCGTCCGGTCGAGAAAGGAGAAACGGGAGACTTGGTGTGGACGGGATTTATTAATGACTGCATGCCACTATTGCGATACAGAATCGGCGATCGGGGCGCATGGCTGTCGTTGCAAGAGTGCCCGTGTGGGAGGCAATCCGCGCTCGTCGATCCTGGAGTTAGCAGGGAAAGCGACCTGCTGTACGCGGCCGATGGGAGAGTATTCTCTCCCCGCGCTGTGAATCAAGTATTGAAGGACGCGACGTCATTTCGGTTTTGCCAATTCGTTCAGGGCCAGAAGGGTCACGTATTAGTTCGCGCGGTGGGCGCCGGCATGCGCGCGGAGCAAGAACTATCGGGAGTTCGACAGGGCATTGTCTCGCTGCTGGGGGCGGGCACCATCGTAGAGGCCGAGCTGGCAACGGAACCGATAGTGACAGTTGGCGGCAAGACACCACTGGTGTTGCGGGAACGAATTTGATGTCACGGGTGCTGATCATCAACGGCGACGATCTAGGGTTAACGAGGGCGGTCAGTGACGGCATCTTCCAAGCGCATGCGAACGGCTTGCTCACGAGCGCCTCACTCATGGTGAACCAGCCGGCGACTGAATTTGCCGTGCAGCAACTCGCCCGGCACCTCAATCTCGGTGTCGGTATTCACCTGAATCTCTGCCAGGGGAGGCCGGTTTTGGGCCCGCGGGCGGTTCCGAGCCTCGTCGGCAGTGACGGCAGGTTTCTGGCCCCCAACGAGATGCAAGCCCGATTGATGACATGGCGTGTGTCAAGAAAGGAGATTGAAGCGGAATACCGCGCTCAGATAGCGCTGGCACGCGCGATGGGAGTTGATCCAATACATGCAGATTCACACCATCACCTGCACTTGTACTTCGCGGCCGTGGCTCCATTTCGAAGAGCGCTGGAGGCCGAGGGAATCCAATGGATCCGCGCGTGCCGCATCCGGCAGCTGCCCCGCACGAGGCGGGTTGGCGGTCCGCACAGCGGAAGCGCGCTGCGCCGGCTCGGGGTCCTGGCGTATATGGAGTTTCTGAGTTCCGGTCCGTTTCGGTCCTTCCGCGCCCCCAATTACCGTATCGAGACGCCGCGTGCCGCTGCCCCTTCGATTGTCGAATCCATGATCAAGACCTGGTCTGAGGCGTTTGAGAGCCTGGAGGAGAATGGCATTTTCGAGCTCGTCTGCCACCCCGGCTGTTCCGATCCCGAAAGTCGGCTGACGGACCGCATCCACGACAAGCGCGTCCGGGAACTGGCTCTATTGACTGCGCCGGGATTCACGGAGCTTCCCGCGAGGCACACGCTCGCACTGGCATCTTACGCCGGGCTCGCCTCAAACCAAGTCCGGGCGTTCGCGGCACAAGGTGCGGCTTGATCGGCCGGAGGCGTGCGACTGGCGTTTTAAACGAAGCTGCGGCTTCGTCCGCCTCCATTGACGACGGCCGCGCCGTTCTGGTTGGCGGAGGATCCTCGGTTGCAATCGCAGATGTCTCGGGAGAGGGATCCTCCGCACTCGTGCGGCTGGGAGATGGAGCGATCCCGAAGCGGGCGGAGATGTGCTGATCTAGCGGAGCCACGCCATGGATCTGTCGCTAAATGAAACCCATCCTTCCGCACTAATTGCTGGCCGTCCGCAAATCCTGACATCGAGTGTCACGATTATTATTATCATTGTAACTTCCACTTTCACGCTGGCAGCTTCATACTATGAATGGAAACTATTCATCATTCCGCTAGGTTTAACTTGCTGGTTTTTACTGACCAAATTCCCCGAGATCGCACTCGGCTGTCTGATGGTTGTGGGCACGTTCAAGGGAGCGCCTCAGTTGGAAGGATCGACGATCGATCTGACTGTCGTGCTCGTGCTCGCCCTTGTATGGTCAATGGCGCGTGCATGCTTGAGAAGAGAATTAATTCCTCTTCCGAAGGAGTTCTTGTTATACTTTCCAATTCTGTTCATGATGTTATTGAGCTTGTTATATACTCCGAATCTTTCTGGCGGAATCGACAAAACGGCGCGGTTTTTCATCATCGGTGGTGTGGCTATTTTAGGGCCGTTCGCTGTTCTGACGACGCCGGCCCGGCTGAGAAGATTCTTCTACACACTATTAATGGCCGGAATAATTGCGAGCGCCGCTTCTCTCCCCATGCTCGGCGGACGGGAGAGGCTCACGACGCCCGGAGGAGACACAATCCAATTAGGCCACGTCGCCGCGGTAGGAATCGCAATCGTGTGGTTTGGCCTCATGCCGGGCCGGAAAATCATGGTCAGAGTGATTCTATATGGCTGCATCACCCTGCTGGCGGTCGCTTTGGTTGGGTCGGGAAGCCGCGGACCGATCATCGGGATTGGAGCAGTCATTCTCATCAGCATCTGGCACCGGCGGCATGTGGGATTCACCGTGCCCCAACTGCTCTTCGATTTTGCCTTCCTTGTCGGAATGGGTATACTGTTGCTCCCTTTCATTCCAATTCCGGAAGAGTCAACGAATTACTTGGGGCAGTTGTTAACGTTCAAGAACGCGACGACGTTCCTCGGGCCCAGGGCAGGATTGTTGCAGTTGGGATGGAAATTGACTCTCGAACATCCTCTCACGGGTGTCGGCATAGGTGGTTTTCCAACTCTGTACACGGGCATAGGAAACTGGCCACATAGCATTCCGCTCGAACTTGGATCCGAGTTAGGTTTGATCGCTGCACTATCGTTCTGTTGTCTTGTGTTTGTTGCCTTGATGACCGCATTCAAGGAGTTCGTCTCAGAGGATGAGAGTTTGCAGTCACTTCGGAATCTGATGTTCTGCTTCGTTGTGATCGTAACGATCAGTATGCTGAACACCGGTAATCTGAATGATAATCGTCAGCTTTGGACCGCCCTGAGTCTCCCGTTCTTGCTCAGGGCCGCGCGGGTTGAGGGGACTACTGGTTAAGTCATGTCGCAGCAGGAAGCAATGACTGACCACGGCTCCCAGGCGCCTTTCCCTGTGTGTCGAACCCGCAGCCTGCGGCACCGTGGCGGGCGCGGACTTCCCGAGCATGGCCACGAGGTGCTGCGACTTTTCGGGAAGAACACGTTGTGGCTGCTGTTGGATCGTGCCGGCCTGAAGGTCGGCGCGATGTTGGCCGGCGTGATTCTGGTCGGCTACCTCGGTCCCGCCAACGTCGGCATCTATAGTACGGCGCTTGCTGTCGGTTGTCTCTTGAACGCGCTGCTGGATCTCGGCCTCACGCGTTACGCCGCTCGCGCCGTCGCCGCCACCCCCGGAGAAGCGCAATCCATTTTGGCCTTGTCGCTCACCAGCACACTCGTTGCGACTCTCGTCGAATTGTGCGCTGCCGCCGCAGCGTATTACTCGGGGAATTGGTATTGGACCTGCCTTTGCGTGGGATTCATCTTCACAAATCTGGATGGCACGGCGTCTGCTTGTGGCGGAGTGCTGTCTGCGGACCTTCGGTCGCGGGCGGTGCTGCCCGGCTCTGTCTTGAACGCCTTGGGCGTCGTGGGCATCATCGCTTTGGTTGTGAGATTTCGCCTATCAGTTCTTGCGCTATTGGTGGGGCTGACAGTCAAATCCCTGATCGTACTGTTGGTCCGGCTGTGGCAGCTTAGGGCTTTCTGGCCTTCCTCGTGGAATTACTTCACGCCTCATGCGTTCGTCCGTCTGGCGAAGCGTTCGTGGGTCTTCTTCTCGTACTCACTTACGCAAATCGGGTATGAGAAGGTGGCAATCATCTCATTCGGTCTCGTAGCCGATTATGAGCATGTCGGACTCTTCTCGACGGCGCTGCTGATCGCCGGCATTTTCCCATCTTTCACCTATGCGGCCTCAGACGCGTTGCTGCCCGTGATGACGCGTTTATACGAGGACGGACGTACCCAGGATTTGCTGGAACTGAGGCGTCGCCTCATCAACCTTCTGCTGCACCTATCGGTGCCGATCGGCATCGCCCTCGCAGTTTTTGCGCCTCAAGTCTGCCAATTGCTCGGAAACAGGTTCGTGGCCTCAGCCATCATTTTGCGGATAGCGGCCAGCCGGTCGCTGCTTTCAGTTCTTGATAACTTCCTCGGCCAGGCAGGACTGACCGCCGTCGCCAGGGTCCGCGAGCGGAGGAATGCGCAGGCTATTGGTTTGGTGCTCTGCGCCGCTCTGACCGTCGCCCTGGGTGCGCTCTGGGGCGGGCAAGGCGCGGCCGTCGCCACGCTGCTGGCCGACCTCTTCATCGTTTCGCAGTACTTCCGCGTCTATGGGCGCATCGGCCTGGGGGTTGAGTGCCCGGCGCTCTGGTCTTCTTTAGTCGCGGGTTGCGCCATGGCGCTGGCGTGCTTCGTGGTTCCGCATTCTCGCTGGTACCTGAACGCCGCCGCTTCGCTGCTGGTTTATTTCGTCGTGCTGGCTGTCATCGCGCGAGGGCTGCTCGCGGATAGTGCCGCGACATTCAGGCAGTGTTTCATCCCCGCGCATGAGGGCACTCTCTCCAATGGATCCGTCGCATGACCCTCAGAGGAGTATTGAGCGGTACTCTGCAGCGCGTTCTTCCACGGGTTTCAATTCGGGCCATCAGCGCCATCATGCTGCTCATCGCGCTTTGGGCATTCTCCCACGACGGATCGAGTCAGGAAGGATCGAGCCGGCACAATTCGAGAATGTCGCGCCCTGACACCTTTGGCGCGGGCTGGACAGCCGAATCGCTCGCCAATCTGGAGATAGGGATGCGTCCAGGCCGCTGCGTTAGTTACCGGTTCCGAGCCGACCACGACGGAGCCGCCGCTGCCGTGCGCGTCTACTTCATCTTCCGCAAGATCTGTAGTACAGGCTGTTACGCGGCCGGCGATGGCGGTGTCATTCGTGTCGAGATACGCGTAGACGACGGCACGGCCAATCATCTGCCATCCCGCACGACGTTGGCTTCCGCGCTCGTTTCCGATCCGCTCGCCCAATGGAACCGGCTGGTTCATTTTCCAAACGCGGCACGCCTCGAGGCTGGCATGCTCTATCACATCGTCTTCACAAACATGTCCCAAGACGAGTCTACGAATTTCGTTTCCATCGACGATCTCTACACGGCGACTGACGGATTGGAAACGCAGCCTGCGGCCAACAAAACCGATCTGGCCGTCCTGCTCCGGGCATCCGGGGCGACCGCCTGGCAGACCAGGCCCCACCATCTCCCCATCTTCTCCCTCGACTACGGCGACGGCTTCCGGCAGGGACAAACTTACATCGATGTCAAGCAGTCTGGAGTCGTCATTTCGCCCGGCAACAGCGTCCGGGAGGTTTTCACAGTGCAAGCCGCGACCCCTCTCTTCGCGCTCGCGGGCGTTCGGGTTAAGCCCCTCGCTAGCGGTGGTACTTTGCGCATCATGCTGGCGGAACATTCCGGCAAGACGATCGAGTCGTCAACCGTTTCACCTGCCGTTCCACCAGGTCAATCCACCTGGATGTCACTTCCCTTTTCATCGCACCGCGCATTGACGAAAGGCATCGCCTACGATCTTGTGCTTGTCAGTGAGGAAGGGGGCCAGTATCTGGTCCAGCCTCTGCAGAACGGCGCACAGTACGGGTTTGAAGGTGAGAGCCCGTTCACTGGGAATCACTGTGAGGTGAACGCGGGGCAGGGTTGGAAGGGGTGCCTGAATCGCTCCGACCTCGACGTTCCATTTTTTTTTCGCGCTAGCGATCGGCAACCGTAGTTCGGGCAGCGTGCTGCGGCGGAACATTCGAACGCTCTGCTCTCGGACTCGCATCTTGCGCTCGCTCATATTCGCGAGACAATCAGAACTCGCACGCGGTAACGGCACACTGCAAAGCGCGTGCCGCGCTCTCGGTCGCCGTTCGGGACAACGCTAAGGGGTGTCCGATGCGCGCCAGTCCTACTGTCATGTCTCGCACATTGTGGCGCAGGCACTCGTGCCTGCCGCGTCGACACTCGTGTCGACGCTCGGCCGGCGTTGTCAATCCTTGACTGAGACACTACACTACTTGGGCAGTTTCTTCTTGATGGCGTCCAGCTTCTTCTGCACGGCCTTGGTATCGGCCGAGGGCGGCGTTAGGGAGAGTGCTTTTTCGGCTTCGCCACAGAGCATCTTTATCTGCCCTGACTGGTCGAGCTTTTTGGAACCGTAGAGCTCGGTCAGATCCGCGTACTCGCGCGCGAGAGTCGTGTAGAAGGTCTCCTTCGGAATCTTGAAATCGCCCTTGGCCATCAGCTCGCGCGCCTTGGCAACGTCCTCGCCGGCGCCCGTAAAGAGGGTCGCAGCCTTCATCACACTGCGCTGCTGCATGTGCGCCAGTGCCCCTTCCTGCTCGCTCTCCTGAAGCGCCACGCCCTTCTTGACACGCCCGGCCTCGACCGGCAGATCCGTGTTGAGCGTAGGCAGCGTCACCGCCAGCACGAGGTCGGAGTTCTTCAGCCGCTCCATCGACTTGTGCTGGATCTCCGCCACCCGCATCACCGCCTGGTTCGCGCCCGATCGAGCCATTGAGGACGATCTCTTGAAATCCAAATAGCGCGTACGGGCGTACTTGGAGCCGTCTTCGAAAATGTCGGCCCACTCCATCGCGCCGCGCGCGAGTCCTATGCTGACGACCGTCTGCAGGACCTCGGCCCGATCCCTGAATTCCCCATCCTTGCCGGTCAGTCGGTCCAGATAATTCGAGGCCGCTGCGAAATTACCCTTCTGGAACGCGTCCTGCGCCTGGTTCCAGATGAAGAGCGGTGTGCCCGGTTGGGCCGCCTGCGGACCCGCATTGCCGCAGGACGTCAGCCCTAGCGACAACACGACCACCAGCGTAAGGGATAGAAGAATCAGTACGCGCATCAATAACCTCCGGGCGCACTATTTCTCATTTTTTCGCCGGTGTCAAGGGTACCCTCGCCGCTGGGTTGTGCGCGACCAGCGCGCCGCCGCCTCGGCCGCAATCACCTTTCGCTGCTCAATCCGTTTCCGCCGGCCCCGCTGTGGCGGCGGCCGGCGAGAGTCCAAGCTGCCGTTTGCGCAGACCGGCCCAGGACGGAAACACAGGCGGATTCTCGAGCCACGTCCGCAGCCACGCCGCCATCTCAATCTTTTCGGCGCGCTTCTCGTCGTGTGTCTTCGGATTGTGCGCGGCCAAGTCGGCGTGGTTCTTGGCGCGGATCACCAGCGCGCGCACCACTTGGCATCGCGGCGCATTCCCGCACTCCTTGGCGGTTTCATACTCGTGCAGCAACGCGTTGAGCGTCGCTTCCAGCCGCTCGTAGCTCTGCTGACAAACGCCTTCGACCAGCGGATCCAGCGCCAGCCCCGATTCCAACAGCGCCGCGCGCTGCGTCTCCACCGAACATTCGGGGAACGCGGCGCCGAGTTCGTCCGCCCGCGCCTCGCTCACGCGCTCCCAGCCGCGCTCGGCCAGCCACGCCAGCATTCGTTGCTTCTTGCCCGGCGCGCGCTGCGTTCGCCCGGCCGGTTGGCCGCTCGCTGGCCGCCTGTCCCGGCTTCGCTTCAGAGGCCCGTCCCGCATGGGCGCGCTTTCACTTTCGTTTGCGCTGTCCACGACGATAGCTTGCCACGGCTTTCTCATGCGCGTCGATGTCTTTTGAAAACGTGTGCGCGCCGCTGCCTCCGGGCGCGGCGACGAAATACAATTCATCGGTCTCGAGTGGATCGAGCGCGGCCCGCAGCGACTCGCGGCCCGGGTTCGCGATCGGACCCGGCGGCAGTCCCGCATGCTGGTAAGTGTTGTAGCGGTTCTTGCTCTCCAGCTCCGAGCGGTGGATCACGCCCGTCCAGTGTCCTTCGAGCAGCGACGCGTAGACCACCGTCGGGTCGCAATCGAGCTTCATGCCAATGCGCAGGCGCGCCGCGTACACGCCGGCGATGCGCGCGCGTTCCCCGGCCAGCACCGCTTCCTTCTCCACCATCGACGCCAGGGTCACGCTCCGGTTTGGGTCGCCGCCGCGTGGATTCACTTCCCGCCATACCCGCCGGAATTGCGCCGTCATGGCCCGGCACACGTCGCTCAGCGGCGCGTTGCGGCGGAAGCGGTAAGTGGCCGGGAAGAGATAGCCTTCCAGGCTCGGCGCATCCGGCGCGATATCGCGGATCAGCTCCGTTGAGCGTGCTTCGGCCAGAAACGCTCTGGCCGTTCCGAGTCCCGCGTGCTCCACTGTCGCCGCAATGTCGAAAACGTTGCTGCCCTCCGGCACCCGCACTTCGATCAGAAACACGTCGCCCGCCGCCAGTCGCGCGACGACCTCCGCCGGCGTCGCCGCCTCGGCGAACCGGTACTCGCCCGCCTGCGCCGGTTTGCCCGGCTTGGTCAAGCGCGCCAGTTGGTACAGCCACGGGTTGCGAACCACGCCCGCCTCGCTGAGCTTCTCGCCGATGCTCCATGAGGACGTCCCGTGCGGGAGGTTCACAAAGACCGGTTCGGTGAAATCGGCGTAGTGATCGTGGCGCACCATCCAGTCGAGCAGGCCCAGTGTGCCGGCCACGCCCGCCAGCAGAATCAGAACGCCCAGCCGTTTCACTTCGCCCCCTCGCGCGAAGCCTGCGCGCCCACGTAGTCTTCCAGCACCAGCACCGCCGCCAGGCGGTCCACCGCGCCTTTGCGTTTTTCGACCAGCAGTTTTTTCAAGCTCCACCCGGCGTCTTTCATTCGGCCTTCGGCTTCCACCGACGTGAGCCGCTCATCCTGAAAGTGAACCGTCAGGCCGCTGGCCCGTTCCAGCCGACAGCAGAACTCGCGCACCAATTCCGCCTGCGGTCCCTCCGTGCCGTCCATGTTCAACGGCAGCCCTGACACGAACGCCGTCGCGCGCCGTTCCGCGGCCATGCGGCTCAGCCGCGCCAGGTCTTCTTCCCGCCGCTTGCGCTGCAGCGTATCGAGGCCGCGCACCATGCCTTCCGCCGGATCGTAGAATGCGATTCCGATGCGCCGCAGGCCGATGTCCAGTCCCAGCAGCCGCCCTCCGGGCCGCTCCGCAGCGCCAGTTTGCAGTGAAACATCCACTTCCATAATTGTATCGGTCGAATCGGACGACAATTTGTTTTAGCTCCGCATCGACATTGCCGGCGCCGCCGGCGTGTTTCAGTGGATTGCCTTCGGATGGCTTTGCGCGTCGCTCTGGATCAACGCCGGCACGCGCGGCCCCAGGCCCTTGAAGTAGTCGATCAGCTTCGGCATGAACGACTCCAGCGTCGGATAGGCCGCCCGCTCCCGCTCGTACGCGCCCAGCAGGTCGTACACTTCCTGCGCCCAGAAAAACGAGTCCTGCGTGTCGGCCTCGATGGCGCGGCGGGCCGCCGGCTCGCCCCCGTGCGCCAGGAGGTAGCGCGCCACACAGCCGCGCACCAGAGTCTCATAGAGCACCACGCGTGGCTCGCCATAGGCCTGTGCGCGCATCGCCTCCGCCACCGGTCCAAAAATCTTCGCCGCCGCCGCGTCCAGTTCCCGGCCGTGAGCGTCGATCAGCGGATTGGTATGCGAATGGACGAATTCATGCACCAGCACAGTGGTCACCATCGGGCCAAAGGCCGGCGCTCCCGCGCTGTCCACGCTCCACACGCCCAGAATCGCGTACACCTCCTCGCCGCCGTCCGCTCCGCGGAACTTCGCGCCATAATTGCTGTTGCCGTTGACCAGCCCGGGCACGATGATGAACCGCGCGCCCGCCTGCGTTCCGAAAAACCTCCCGAACCAGGCTTGATCGAGCGCCGAGTCCACGAATCCCTTCAAGCGCCGGCCGGCGATTTCGTACAGTGGTTTCTGCGATTGAACAAATTCGAGATATCTCGTTTCGGCCACGAATCGGCGCGCCGCTTCCAGGAATCGCCGCGCCTGGCCACCGTGCCAGCGCTTGTCGAGAAGAATCCCGGGCCGGTCGAGCGGCACGCGCTCGGCCAGCGTTTCGATGTTCGTGACGTGCACCGCCAGGCTCATCACGGCGTCGTATGCCACGCCGTCTCTTCTCCGCAGTTCACGCGCCAGCCGCACCGCCTCATGCTCGCGGAATTGCTTAAAATGCGCGTCGATCGCCGCTTCGTAGCCCGGGATGGCCCCGTGTGAATACTCCGGACTGCCCGCCAGGCGGAAGATGATGCTCAGCAACTCGACCCGCTGGTCGGTCCCCGTCTCCAGAGCCTGCGCATTCATCCGCGCGGCCATCGCGCAGAAAACGACAGCCTGGAACAAACAGCGGTACCGCCTGCTTCGCGCGACAAGCTCCATTTCTCTGCATTAGAGCATCCCGCCCGCGCCCGCGCCACGATTCGCCCCGGCGGTTACTTGGCGCTGCTTCGTTTCCAAACATAGAATCTCGGCACAACCCGGCGCGCGCGGATATTCTAGGGAGAGCCATGTTTCTCCATTCCTCGCGCATCCGATTGTCTGCGGCCTTCGTTCTCGTCACCGCGCTTCTGCCGGC
>Ga0302320_10001702_pt1 | contig 52540 bp, 45 predicted proteins | sample Bog_T0_3_FD_202130 | JGI IMG/M metagenome (GOLD analysis project Ga0302320, IMG submission 202130) | Peat permafrost microbial communities from Stordalen Mire near Abisko, Sweden - Bog_T0_3 | ecosystem: Environmental > Terrestrial > Soil > Wetlands > Peat | place: Sweden: Abisko, Stordalen Mire...
ACGCGACGCTCGAAAGAGCGATCAGAAACATCGCATAGACGCAGAGCGTTCCGACGAGCAGCCACACTATCAGGCCGACCAGGACAAAGCCGATACCGCCCTGCAGGAGACCCCCCTTGTGCAGCAATTCATCTGCGACGTCTCCACCGCTCGACCAGATCGCATCGATTGCGCCGACTGGGTCCGACGCGCCGACCATGGCGGCGCCCAGCTGTGCCGGAGCGCTGTAGAAGGTTTCGACGATGAGCGTGTTATAGAGCCATAACCGCAGGCCCGCACCCAGGACGAGTGCGAGCAGTCCAATACGCTTGAGTCCCGCAAGAACCGGTTCGTCAACCTTTCCTGTGAGTTGCAAGCAGCCCCAACCCATGACGTAAATCACCCCAAGGGTGACGACCACGGGTTCAAGCAGGTTTGCCAGGCGCGCGGTATTTTCACCGACGTACGTGCCGAGTTGCGCATTGAGCCAGGACCAAAATGTCGCGAAGAAACCCATGTTGCCAGCTCCCTTGGTTTCAAACATTCAGGGAACGGGCTGAAAGCGGGTTGCAAAGCGCCCTTGGTCCTCGAGGCCTTGCTCGCGCTCCTGCGCCCGAGCGGCAGCGTCCTGGGCGTCGAACGAAGCGGACAAGGCCTGCAGTTTGGTCTGCTCGTTCTGCATCATGCAGAGCTCCGCGTTGACCCGCGCCTGGAGGTCCAGAATGGCCTTCTGGTCGGTCGCCGTCCCGATGGCTGCAATAAGGGTCTGCAGCGAGACGAATCGGGCGCTCGCGCTCGAAAGAGCGTTTTGGAATACGGCCTGCTTGGTCGCTATCTGCTGACGGGCGTTCAGGATTTGCAGCTGATCCGTTTTCGACAGTGCAGCAAGATGGTCGGGCGACAACACGGCAATCGCCGCCTGGAGACTCACCACCGTCGATGCGAGCCTGCCGTATGCTCCCGTAAGCGTTTGCGACAGGTTCATCATGGACGCCCAGTCACCGGGCAGGTAGTTACGGTTCAAATCACCGAGCAGGAGTTGCATCCCGCGGCCACCGCTCATCGACTGCAATGCCTGCTCGGCCTGTTGCAGCTGCGATTTCAAAGTCATCAGCTGCTGACCGGTCGTCTCGACTTGCTTGACGATCTGTGCCGTCGCTGGAATGTCGACCACAGACCACTGCGCTCGCGCGGGCTGTGTCGCCGCAAGGATCGTAAATCCGAGAGCAATTGGCTTGAACAGTCGATTTGTCCGCATGAAGATCTCCTTCTGACTCAGAGTTTCGAGGGTGTTGTGGAAGTCTGACGATCATCGAATGCACTCGTGAATTCGGGCAGCCAGCGAGCCGGGTCCGGCCCATGGTCGACGATCAATCGATGCATGCGCTCGATTTCGCTGATCCTTCCTGAGATGACGGCGAGTTCTGCAGAGAATCCCCGTAGGTCGAGTTCACAGACGACGCTCAATTGGCCCTGCTTGACTAAGAAGCTGCGGGATCCCGGCTGCAGTTGCTCCTTGACGAGCCTGAACTCGCGCTCCGTGAGGCCGAATCCCTGGGTGTACTCGGCGAAATTCGCTTCACCGTTCGGAAAGAATACTTTGGTCGGCGTTTGCTCGACGAGCGTTCGACTGATCGGGCTCTCGAGTACGTCACTGGCGCTCTGTGTCGCAAGTGCAATGACTCCGTTGAGCTTTCTCCACGTCTTGGGCGCATCCTTCGCGAAGCCTGCGAACGCTGGATCGGCGACGAGTCGCCAGAACTCGTCCATCCAGCAAACCAGACGCCTGCCGTCCAACAGTGTGCGCACCAAATGAAACAAGTACAGGGTCAGCGGCGCTCGCATCACGTCGTTCCCGAGAAATTCCGTGACGTCAAAGCCGATCACGGGGTGGGACGTCAATCTTGGCACGACGCTGTCGGCCGGATTATCGAAGACTTGCGCGTATTCCCCTCCGCAGGCGGAGCACCAGCGCGCAAGGCGCGCGTGGAGGCCTTCTGGATCGGTCGGGTCGAGGAATTCGACCAAGCGCGACAGGCGACGCGCCGTGGGCTCGAGCGCAAGGGTGCCCCGCAATGCTTGGTCGAGGTCGGCTTGTTCGCGGACCCAACCGCCGGCGCGCCGCTCCCGACCAGATGGGGCTCCGCCGAGTTCCCGCAGCCAAACCTTTAGGAATTCAATATTGCCCGGTGTCGCCGCCAGTTGTAGTGGGTTGAACCCCGTCGACACGCCTGTCCGAAGCGCGAAGTATTCTCCTCCGAGCGCCCGGACGAGAATCTCGAGCCCACGATCCTTGTCGAAGATGACCTGGGTCGTGGTCTGACGACTCAACAAAGTGATCAGAAAGCCGATGAACACGGTCTTTCCCGATCCCGTCGGACCACATATGAGCGTATGGCCCGTGTCCCTGCGACCTCCCTGGTGCTCCTCGCCGGGAGCGCTCGCATGCAGTGAGAAATAGTATGGAGAACCGGCGCTCGTCACGAGGACCGCGAGCGCATCTCCCCAATGGTTTTGCTTGGCGCGACCGGTCGGATAGTTGTGAAAGGGCGCCATGCCGGAGAAATTTCGCGATGTGATAGGAGCCCGGCGCGGTCTCATGGCAAAGTTACCGGGCAACTGGGCCCAGAATGCGGCTTCGAGCGCGAGGTCTTCGCGAGCGACCAACATTCCCGTGTCCGCCAGAAGGCTGCGTGCCGAAGCAATGCTGTCGCCTAATCGACGGAGTTTTTGAGCTGCGCCGGAGGAATCGGCCGAAGATTCGATGTCGGCGAGCACTTGAAGCGAAAAGTGATGATCGCCGATGACAAAGTCGTTGCTCGACAATGCGTCGAGCGCCTCGTGTAGTGCATCGGCCTGCGACACCGCGAAGTCGCCTGCGTTCGACATTCGGTTGTACTGGCGTTGCAGCAGCGCCTGACCCGTGGCCTTGGACAGAAACGCAAACGACTGGGTCAACACGAATGCGAAGGGCGCGCATAGAAGCGCTCCGAACATGCCGACTGCCGTCGGAGACGGATACTCCTTGATGCCGAGCATGGCACCGACCCGCGAGTCGGTTGGTGTGCGATATTCAATGGATTCGTGACCGAAGAAGAGGCGGCTGCTCGCCAGTGCGCTCGCGAGCGGGCCTTGCGGCAACGGAATGGGCTGCCATTCTCCGTTGACCAGCAATGCCAGGTACTCCGCGAGAGAGGAAAACCACCTTGCGTCGCGCCGGTAAACCCCGAGCGTTTCAGGCTCGTAGCGAGCTAGCGAAGTTCGCAGCATTTGCGCGAGCTTCTCGCAAGCCTCGAGACCGTCGGATAGGTCCAACTTCGATGCGGCGGGGTAGCTGCGCGCGAAGAAACGCGCAATCGGACCGATACCGAGGTCACGCGCCGGGCGAAACAGGACCGCCAGGTAGATCTCATTGCACATGAGAGTTTCCTCGCGCAGCCGGCGCCGATATTTGGCTTCCAGCGAATCCGCAAACCCGCCGATGGATGCTTCGGGTATCCGGCCCTGCGAGCGCACGCGCCGACGTACGACGTGGGTCCAAAGAGCCACCTGAGGACTGGCAATATTCCTCCAGAGCACGTTCAAGCGCTCGTGCCACAAGTTGAGTTCTAGGTCGTCATTGCATTCGAAGCTCGTGCCCGCAAGACGAAACGCCTGTAAGTAGTCGCCAAATTTCGTTCTGATAACCTGTGCCGCGACGTGGGCGTCGTAGGGGATCCGGTCAGCGGCCAGGAATTCACGCCGGATTGCCGTGTCACGTCGGGGATTCAGCATCGCACGAACTCCTCATTGGGCCCTGCACCGACGACCCTCCGGCGCCGTCTGTCCACGCCCATGGGCAGGTCGATTCGAAGCGGGCTGTAGCTGCTCGCCTTCCAATATCGCCCGTTCGACCACAGAGTCGGCCAATGGGTGCGCGCCGCCAATGAAACCAAGTCGAAAAATCGGGCATCCCGCGCGCACAGCGCCAGGCAGACGAGGTGAATCGGCACACAGCACAACAGTGTCAGAAGGTTCTTGCTCAGCAGAAAAACCTCCAGTGTGAACACCATGTTGAACAACAGTGCCGAGTAAGTGACCCCCCAGCGCATCGGCGGTCGCGTAACGCCGACGAAAAGCGGATCGATCGTCAAACCGGGATTACGCTCGCTCACGGGATGCCCGCCTAAACTCCGAACATCCCACGTACCCAACTCACGATTTGCGGCGCGCCGAAAGAGATCGCAATGCCGAATACGGCGCCGATACACCAGCCCCACGACATCCGATTTGCCATCGCCATCGCTCCCAACACCATCACCAGAATTACGGCGATCGGTGTCAACCAAGCGAGGATGTTGCTTTGAAGCGCCGTAGCGCCCGTCATGAATGGCGAAGTTTGCGAGTAGGCCGCTAGCGGACCGAATGCACCGGCCAGCAAAACGACTCCGATGATTGCGTCTACCGCTAACCCACGTTTAAAGCGAATTTGCGATTCAGCCATGTGGTCCGTCCTTTTCGAAGACAACTGATCGGTGTATGGCGCCCCACATCATTAGACGGAGCGCTTTGAACTGCTTAATCTCTTCGACTGCCGAGCACGCCAGCGTCACGTCTACACTTCAGCCTCGAGGGTTCCGATCTCGTGTTCGCCGCGGGCCGAGGCGAGTTCTTCGCGCTTGATCTTGCCGGGCGCGCCGAATTTGAAGGTCTGCACGACGAAGGAGTGGTCGTATTGCTTCTCTCCTTCGCGATCGGTCCAGTTGTTGGCGCGAATCTGAGCCTGGACGATTAACTGATCCCCTTTGCGCACGTTGTTTGCGATTGTCTCCCCGAGTGCTTCGAATGCGACGAACCAGAGGCTTGTGGCAATCTCGCGCGCATTGCCCTGGTCGTCCTTGCCGGCGTAATCGTTGCCGATCAAACAAAATCGCGTATAAGACGTGTCGCCCTTGACCATGAGCTCCGGATTCTTGGCGAGATTTCCGATGGCCGTTACCGTGAAACTATTCATGAACATTCTCCTTGCAGACATTGGTTGAAACTCGGACGCAGCGATTGCGTGGGAGTGAGTCTGCGAGAAGCGGGCCGAGGCCGGAACGGATCTAAATGCTGCGTTTCGCGAGATTTGCGCGTGACGCTGGCGCGGCGCGGCGATCGGGTGAGCGCCTTGCCGCGCGGAGGATTGCGGCGGTGCCGATCTTACGAGTGAATCGCCCTCACGGGCTGATCTCGAACACGACGCCGGAGTTGTGTTTTCCGCCGAAAAACGCGGTGCCGTAGAGCTCTCCGCCGGCCCCCAAGATCAGGCCCGCGGAAGGGTCAGATCCGTTCGCACCGTCGAAGGTGGAGAGCACGGTCTCCTCGCCCGTTGGAGTCACCTTGAAGATCACGCCGCAGATGCCCTTGAGGCCGCACTGTTGGCCGCCGCCGAAGAACGTCGTTCCATAGAGATTGCCGGTCGCGTCCTGCACCACGCCGCCGACGGGATTCGCGCCGTCCGTGCCGCCCTGGAAACTATAGAGCGCCGTCACCTTGCCCGCGGGACTGAGCTTGAACACCACACCGCAGCCCTCCGGGCCGCAGGCCTTGCTGCCGCCGAACTCGGTCGTGCCGTAGATATTCCGCTCGGCATCGCGGATCAAACCTGCGACGGGATTCGCCCCGTCGGCGCCGCGCGTGAAGCGATGGAGCACGCTGTACTTGCCGGAGGCACTTTGCTTGAAGATCACACCGCAGCCCGTGCCGCCGCAGTCCTTGCCGCCGCCCTCGAACGTCGTGCCATAGAGGTTCCCCTCGGCGTCCAAGAGCAAGCCCGCCTGAGGATTGCCGCCGTCGATCCCGCCGGTGAAGGTATGCAGAACGGTGAGCACGCCCGCGGGATTGAGTTCGAACACGGTTCCGCAGCCATTGTTGTTGCACCCGTTCCCGACACCCCCCGCGGAAGTCGTGCCATAGAGATTGCCCTTCGCGTCCTCGACCAGTCCGCCGAGCGGGTATCCCCCGTCGGCACCGTCGGTGAAGCTATGGAGCACGCTGAACTTGCCGGCTGCGCTCACCTTGAACACGGCGCCGCAACCGTGATCCCCGCATCCCGTACCGCTGCTGAAGACCGTGCCGTAGAGGTTCCCCTGGGCGTCCTCGATGAGCCCCGCTTGCGGATACGTCCCGTCGGCGCCGTCGGTAAACGCATGCAGCACCGTCTCCTGGCCCGTCGGGCTCAACTTGAAGAGCACGCCGCACCCTTCGACGCAGGTGCCCGAAACCCCGCCGAAGTACGTCGCGCCATAGAGATTCCCCTCGACGTCCTGGAGCAGCACGGCATTGGGATTGGCGCCATCCGTGCAATTGCTCTTGGTGCAAAAGTTATAGAGGATCTTCTCCGGTGCCCCCTGCGCCGACGGCGCGGCCAGCAGTATCGAGGCCATGATCCCGGCGGCGCTCACCACTCCCCGAACCCATTGCAATCCCATGTCCCGCTCCTTGTTGTTGTTCACGATCCTGTGCCAATCGTCATGCGTCGCGCTTGGCCCTCCCGCCACTCTTCTCAGTGCGATCCCCCGCCGTCGCCGCCGCAACCGCCGTCCGCTCCGCCGCCTCCGTGCCCACCATCACTGCATCCGCCGTGATGGCCACCGCGAGCCCGAACAGTGGAACGGCGATACGGACCCAAGTGTTCATGATCCCCCCCTCGAGTTCGACGCGCGTGGCGATGCTTCTGCTGGTCGTCGCCAGTCTATCGAACCGGGAATCGACCTGCAGCAACCCCTGCGCAGCGCGATTCGGGCACGTCGCGCCCGTTTCACGCGGGTGTCGACGTTCCACGCTAGCTTCCACGTTCCACGCTAGCGTCCACCGCTCGAACGGGATCCCGGCAACCGCCCCGCGTGTAAACCTTCGGCGAGGTGAGCCGTTGCATACCTAGGCATTCAATCATTTCGAGGAGCGCATCATGTCCAAACTGGCATCACTGGCATTGACGATCGGGATCGGGGCCGCCGGACTGATCGGCGTCGCCAAGCCGGCGCACGCCGGGGTGGTCGTCGGCATCGGCGTGCCGGGCGTCGCCGTCGTGGCGCCCGCTCCTTACTATGCCTATCCCTATTATGCGGGCGTGCCCTACTACTACGGCCCGTATGCGGGGTTTGGCTACCGCTACGGGTACGGACACGGCTACGGTGTCGGCTTTCACGGCGGTTGGCACGGGGGCTATGGCTATCGCGGTCACGGCGGCTTTGGCGGACCGCGCGGCGGCCGGCGCTGATCGTCGCGGGTTTGCTTGAGGCGACGCCCCGGCGAGGGCCGCGCCACCGCTGACACCGCATCTGGCCCTGCGCAAGGTGCGGTGTTAGTGTCGCTCGATGCGGCGATCCTGCGGGCTCGCCGCGGGACTGCGCGGCGTGACGCTGGCGACACCCGCGCTGCCCGATCCTCCACCCCCGGCGCCATCGGGGGCCCACCGTCACCGACGGTGTGCATCAGCGCGCTCATCACGCCGATCGAGGGCCTGCGCATCACGCCGGCGTTTTTCTACGAGAAGCTGGTCGCCGGCGGCTTGCCCTACATCGACAGCGTCCCCGGCACCTCCGCGCATGACCAGCCCTTCGAGGTGGCGGAGAGCGTCAAGGACGAGTTCAAACTCGGCGGCTTGAAACTCGTCTACCAGACCGATGCCTTCGAGATCGATTCGAACTCGGCCTAGTGGACGCGCTGGGAACCGGTCAACCAGGACACCTCGGAATCCTGGGCCTGAGGTCTGGGGCTCCCGACCTTTGCGGCGAACCCCAGGAACCCAGCGGCGGGGGGCTTGGGCGCGTCGGCGGAGTTCGAGCACAACGATTCGCATCAGACCACCGAGGAACTCCGCATCTCCTCGGTGGGCGACGGCAGCTTCAATTGGCTGAAGTCGGGGTAAATCGCGACGTCTGTCCCTAACGTCATGCGTATTGCCTTTCCCTTCTTTTGTGCGAATTGGGTTTCCCCACAGACCCAATCGCTTTCGACGGCCGCGGCCGACCAAAGTACAACGATCGCGCGCGCCTGGTTCAACTCTGCGGCGATTCTCTTGCGCCAGGAATCTCCGACTGCGATATCCCGATCGAGAAACGTAGACCAGCCTTCGCGCTGAAATTTATCCCTCAGATTTTGCGCGGCACTCGCATCACTCTTCTCATAACTGATAAATATATCTGCCATGCTTTTAATATGACTCCCGTTTCGAATAACTGCGAGAACAAGAGCGTTAGAAAGCTGCCGCGCTCGCGGAACCGCGTTTCGCGGACCACCGGATGAACGACATCCGATGGAACCCGTATCCGGGTGTCCCGTTGCCACCGATGAACGATTTTGGCGCCAAAGCGTTGAAAGCCGCTTTTGGCGGTCAACTCGGCGATGACTTGGCGCACTTCATTACGCACACGAAGCTGTTTTTCAAGACTCCCCCGCGGAAGATCTTGGGGTTCTCATCGGGGGGACCTTAGGGTTCCGCTTTTGCGGCCGGCCAGCGTGTGCGCAGCTTGGACGGACTCCTCCACGCCGAGAGGTTTGAGACGGCGTTTCAATCGCAGCGTTCCGGTATTCGATCGGCCCTCGTGCGACGCTTTTTGCGACTACACGCTGAGCTTGTCGATCTCCGCATAGGCGCTCTGCAGCCAGTACTTGACGCGCTGGCGCTCGAGCACGCGCAGTCCGCTCGTGTCGTTGTCGGCCTTGTGCGCGGCCGCCCAGAAGCTCGAGCTGCTCGCGTCGATCTTGATCATGGTGGTCTCGTGCAGGCGTTTGACGCGGATGACCTGCGCGCCGAGAGCGAGTGCGCGCTCCTTCTCTCCCGACGCATCGAGGATGCGGAAATCATCGCCGCGAACCTCGTTGAGGACGAGCACGTACTGGAGTCGCTCGCCGTAGCGGTCGAGCAGCCGCTTGAGGAGATCTACCGAGTCCTTGCCGGCGTCCATGACGTGCCAGTAGCGGATGTGCAAGCCGAGTTCCGGCGCGACCGCGAGCAATTGCGAATCGTCCATCCACTGCGTGAGGTGCTCCTGGGTCTGGGCGGCGAGGTCGACGAGGATGCGCCGGTCGGGCTGCTCGGTCGCGGCTTCCACGATCGCATCGAGGCTCGCGTAGTCGTCGATGAGCACGGGCGAGGCGTAGCCCGCGTAAAACCGGAGCAGCGCGCCGTGGGAACGATCCGAATCGAACCCGAGGAACGGCAGATGGTGATCGATGAGGTATTGCGCGAGCAGGCGCGCGACCAGCGACTTGCCGACGCCGCCCTTCTCACCGCCCAATAAATGAATGTTCGTCATGTCGACTCCCGTCCGTTGCAGTTCCGTAAGGCTACCCGGGTCGCCGCCCGTGCCGGCGGCCGCGTACGCGGGGCGCTAAGTTACCATTGATTTCGTTACACTCGTGAGCCCTCCCCCCGAATCCGAGTCGCGATGCCCCCGCCGTCCCCGTCGATTGCACTTGCCGTTGCGGGCCTGCGCAAGGCGTACGCCGACAAGACCGCGGTCGCGGGCATCTCCTTCCAGGTCGCGCGCGGCGAAATCGTCGGGCTCCTGGGGCCGAACGGCGCGGGCAAGACCACGACGATCAACATGGTCTTGGGAGTCTTGGCGCCGAGCGCCGGCACGATCCGCATCGGCGACGTGGATTTGGGCAAGCGCCGTGCGCAGGCGCTCGCGCGCACGAATTTTGCGGCCGTGTATGCGGCGCTGCCCGGCAATCTCACCGTGCTGCAGAACCTGCGCTTCTTCGGGCTGCTCTATGACGTGGCGGATGTCGCGGCGCGCAGCGATGAGTTGATCCGCGAGTTCGACCTCGAGGGCCTGCGCAACACCAAGTGCGGGCTGCTGTCGTCGGGCGAGCAGACCCGCGCGGCCCTCGCGAAGGCCTTGATGAACCGCCCGGAATTGCTGCTGCTCGACGAGCCGACCGCCTCCTTGGACCCCTCCACGGCGCAAATCCTGCGCGAGAAGATCAAGAGTCTCGCCACCACGGGGCGCTGCGGGATCCTCTGGACCTCGCACAACATGAACGAAGTCGAAGCCGTCTGCGACCGCGTGCTGTTCCTCTCGCACGGCGCGATCCTGCTCGAAGGCGATCCGCGGCGACTGCCGGCCGAGCACGGCGTGGGTTCGCTCGAGGAGTTGTTCATCCAGGTCGCACGCGAGCCCTTGGTGACCGAGGCGAGCGCGCCATGAAGTGGCGCCCGGTCGCGGGGGTCGTGCTGCGTCAACTCTATCTGTTGCGCGGCAGCCCGGTGCGCGTGTTTCCGATGATCGCCTGGGTCGCGATCGACATCGTTCTGTGGGGCTTCATCACGCGTTATCTCAACACCGTGAGCGGCTCCGGCATCAACTTCGTGCCGACGCTCTTGGGCGCCGTGCTCCTGTGGGATTTCTGCACGCGCATCATGCACGGCGTGACGACGGCCTTCCTCGAGGACGTGTGGGCGCGCAATTTCCTGAATCTGTTTGCCTCGCCCCTGTCGATCGCGGAGTACGTGATCGGGCTCGTGCTCACGAGCATCCTGACGGGGAGCCTGGGGCTGATCGTGATGCTCCTGCTCGGCTCGGCGCTGTTCGGCCTGCATTTCCTGGCCTTGGGAGCGGCGCTCGCGGTGTTCCTCGTGTGGCTGTTCGTGTTCGGCGTGACCTTGGGCATCGTCGGCTGCGCCTGCGTGTTGCGCTTGGGGCCCGCCTCCGAGTGGCTGATCTGGCCCTTACCGGCGGTGCTCGCGCCGTTCGCGGCCGTGTTCTATCCGCTCGCCACGCTGCCCGTGTGGATGCAGACGGTCGCGCGCTGCCTGCCGCCGAGCTATGTGTTCGAGGGCATGCGGCTATTGCTCGCGGGACAGGCGTTTCCGACGCGCTTGCTGCTGGAGGGCGGCGCCTTGGGCCTCGTCGAGTTGCTGTTGGCAAGCCTTCTGTATGCGCGCGTCTACGCCCATGCGGTACGCACGGGATTGCTCGCGCGCTACAGCGCGGAGAGCGCGGCCTGAGGAGGCCGCGCTCGAGCGCATCACAACGTGACGTTGACCGTGTATTTCGAGACGGTGCCGGAGGCCGGTACGGCTTTGAGCGAGACGAAGCCGCTCGAGCTGGAGCGGTAAGCCGACGTCAGCAGTGTCGTGGTGCTGGTCGTTGCGGGGTAGGCCGAGACCGTATAGCCGCCGCTGAACGTCTCGACTTCGCTGGTCGACGCCGCGGGAATGAGCCACGAGTAGGGAATCGCCGCCGTGCAAGTCGCCGTCGAACCCGTGATCGTCGCGGGACTTGCCGAGGTCTCTTCGTACGTGACGGCGGTAAACGTCGTCGTATTCTCCGCGACCCCGGTCAGATTGATGGCGCAGTTGATCGTCGTGCCCTTGGCGAACGTCGTGACCAACTTGATGTTGAAGGTCACATCGACGGTCCCCGTCGTCGGCGTGGTGCTCGCGTCGACGACCGCGCGGCCCAGGGCGTGGAACGTGCCCGTCTGCGTATCCTGGTAGCCGAGAACGTGGGCGGCCGCGGGGCCGTCCGCTTGGGCCGTCGCCGCCATGAGTACCGCCAGCACGGCGCTCGAAGCCATGGTCGATTTAACAAACGTCTGCATGGGAGTCTCCTATTGGTATGGTTTAAGGGAAACCCCGGCACTATAAGGCGAAATCATGACAATGGAATGGAAATCCGTGACTCAAGGATAGAGCGGCGCGAGGCCGCCGCCGTCGCCGCCGCCGCCCGTTTTCACCGGCCGCGGCGGCAGATTATGCAATGCAGCGAGCAGCGCCTGACCATCCCAGGAGTCCCCGCCATAGCAGGCGCGATCGAGCTCCAGCAGCTGATGCGCGAGCGTCGGGTCCCCCAGGCGTTTCGCGAGCGCACCCAGACCCGGCGCGGGGTCTTCGGGCCACGCCGCGCTCACCCACGCGAGCAAATTGCGGCGCGCGGCGGGCGCGTCGTTGCGGCGGCAGGCCTCGTGAAATTGGCTGCGTGCGGCGCCGGCGCTCGCGGGCATGCGCCCGGCGCCCGAGGCGTCGCTCGATCGCGGAGCCGGGGTCGGGTGCGCGGCGGCCTTGGGCGTCGGACCGCCCTTGGAGGGGGCCGCAGCGTTCGCGGCGGCCGCTCCCCCGGGGGGCGATGCGCCGGCAGACGCTCCACCGGCACGGCGCCGCGACAGCGCCCACGCGACGAGCGTCGCGAGCCAGGCACCCGCGAGCGCCGCGCTGACCGCGACCCAGATCAGTGTCGTGCGATTGCCGGCGAACAGCGAGGTCTCGGCCGCGGGGACGCCCGATGACACGGCCGCGCGCCCGGCCTCCCCGCCCGTCGCCGCATTCGGCGCGGAGGGCGCGGCCGCCGCCGTCGTCGTGGCGGGCAGCACGTGCAGATCATGCTCGGGCAGCGTGACTTCGCGGTTTTCGTTGGTCGCGGTATCCCACCACGCGAGGTGCAGGGCGGGGATGTGATAGTCGCCGGGCTGATCGGCGATGAGGGCGACGCTCTGTTTGTGGCTGCCCTGCACGCTGTCGCCGTGCACCGCATTGTCGAGCTTGGCCTGATCCGGATAGGCCTTGAGCCCGACCGGCAGTTTCAGCAGCGACGGCAGATCCGGGAGCTGGGTCGACGTGAGTCCCTCGGCCTGCATCTCCAGATCGAGCGTCACCGGATCGCCGACGTGCACCGCGCCCGTGTCCGGTCGCCACTCGCCCGTGAGCTTGAGCTCGCGCGCCGGCAGCCAGGGACCGGCGCCCGAGTTCGCGGGTCGCGGGCGCACGTTCAAGACCAGCGGATCGGCCTGCACGCGGATCGGCTTCGTGCCGCCCATGAGTCCGGGCGATGCGCCGAAGAAATTCGCGAACGGATCATTGCCGAAGCTATCGTTGCGATTGACCGTGATCTGGCCTTCGAGCACCGGGCCCGGCAGGCTCAGCGCGCCGCTGCGCTGGGGAAAAAGCAGATAATGCCGCTCGACGAGATCGAAAGCTTGGCCGTTGCGTTCGACCGTGCGGTGCTCGTCGGCCTGGATCTGCTCGATGAGCGCATCGTTGCTCGCGGGAAAATCGAGCGCTGCCTTGTACACGGTCTCGCCGCGATAGATGCGCACCGTGACGCGCACGGCCTGCTGCACGTAGGGTTCGGGCAGATCGACGCTCGCTTCGAGAAACACCTTGCGCGCCGGGTTCGCATTGCCGGGGGTCTTTTGCGCGCCCGGCGCCGCCGCGCTCACGGTCAGGGTGAGCGGCGCGGTGGTCTCTCCCGACCACTCGATCGCGGGCACCGTGAGCTGGCCCGCGTGTTTCGGCGAGAGCATCGCGATGAGTTGAGTGTGCGACACCATCGTGCCGTTCGTGATCTGAATGGCGTTGCTGCGGCTCGTCGAGAGGACCTCGAAATCCTGCCGCAAGGGCGTGAGATCCGGCTGCTCGCCCGATTGCCCGTCGCGCTCGAGCGTCAATTGCACGGTGTCGCCGACGGCGACCGACGTACTGTCGAGGTGCGCACGTACGGCGGCCTGGGCTGCGCCCACGGCGAGGAGCCCGGCGAGCGCCGCGCCGCGGACCACGACCCGGGTCCGGCTCATGGCCGCTGCGCCTCTTGTTGCTTCAGCATGTGCTCGATCAGGAACTTACGCCGCAGCAACCCGGCCGGATCGTCGGGGATCCAGCGCAGCCATTGCTCGAGCGCGAGCTGCTGCTCGGTCAGGGGCTTCGGCGGTTCATCGACGGCGCTCGCCCGATCCTGCGCGCGCGCATCGCGCTGCGCCTGCGCGGCTTGCGCGGGCGACGGCATCTTGGCAGGCGCCGCAGGTGCCGTGGGTGCCGCCGGCGCGGCCGGCGGCGGCCGGTTCTGGAGCCCGGCGCGCGCGTCGGCAAGCGCGGACGCCGCGGAATCCTGCTTGGGCTCAGCGCCGGAGGGCGCGGCTTTGTCCGGCGCGGGGGCGGGTGGACTCGCGGTCTGTTGTCCGTCCTTCGGGCTTTGCGGCTGGCCGGCCTGCCCGGCCTGCGGATTCGAAGCACTCGCATTCTGCGGGTTCTGTTGCGCCTGCTGGCCTGCCTGACTCTTTTGATCCTGCGGATGCTGTGGGTCCGCGGGCTTGGGCGGATTCGACGCATCTTGCGGCTGATCCTTATCGCCCTGCGACTCGCCCTTCTGTGCGTGATCCTTGTCGCCGTCCTTGTCCTTGTCCTTGTCCTTGTCCTTGTCCTTGCTCGAATCCTGCTTCGCTTGCGGCGGCTGGGATTCGAGCTGCTTCGCAACGAGATCGCGATTGTGCTGAGCATCCTTCCGCAGGCTCCCCTGCGGGGGCGCCGCGGCGAGCGCGGCATCGTAGGCATCGAGCGCCGCCTTCAAGTCGCCTGCATGCGCGAGCGCGTTGCCGCGGTTATAGAGCGACTCGGGATCCTTGAGGTCTTGCAATTGCTTGGCGGCGGCGTCGAACTGCTGCGCGCGCAATTGCGCATAGCCGCGCCGGCGCGGGTCCTCGAACAGCGGCGCCGCCGCCGCCGGATCGCCGGCGTTGAGGAGTTGCTGTGCACGCTGGTCGGGCCTCTGCCAGAGGTCCGCCCAGGCGAGCGCGCTCGCGCCGTTCGGGAGCGCGGCGCTCGCGAGCACGCCCCCCAGGAGGGCCGCGAGCGGTCGCCGTGCGCTCATAGCCAGCCTCGCCGCGCGAATAGACACGCGATCAGCAGCAACGGCGGCAACAGCCAGATGCCTTCGTTGCGCCACGCGCCGACTTGCAACTGCGTCGCTTGGGCGCGCTCCTCGAGCGGATTGGCGCTCTCGCCGTGCAGGGCATCGAGCATGGCGCCCACGTCGCCGAGCGGCCAGTAGCGCCCGCCGCCCGCGGACGCGAGCCGCTCGAGTTCGTCGACCGGCAGCTTGGCGAGGACGCTGGCGCCCGTCGCGTCATGCACGAAGCCACCCTTCTCGTCGACCGCCGGCGCGCCCTCGCGCGTGCCGATGCCGATCACCTCGAGTTCGGCGCCGTCCTTGCGCAGCCGGCCCGCGGCGCCGAGCGCTTCGGCCGGATCGCTGAAGCCGTCCGAGAGCACGATGACCTTGCCGTGCCGGCTCGCGGCCTGCTCGAGCAGGTTGAGCGCGGTATCGAGCGCGGGCGTCAGATCATCGCCCGCCTCGGGCATGATGCTCGGGGCGAGCGACTGCGAGAGCGCGCGGATGGTCGCGACATCGGTCGTGAGCGGCACGACCGTGTGCGCCTCGCCCGCGAACACGACGAGCGCGACGCGGGCATCGTGGGCGGCGGAGAGTACATCGTCGATCGCATAGCGCGCCCGCGTCGCGCGATCGGGCGTGACGTCGGCGACCGCCATCGACGGCGAGAGATCGAGCACGACGACCCAGTCGTCGGGCGCACGAAAGGCCTGGCTCGGCAGCTGCTGCCAGGCGGGTCCCGCCAGCGCGAGCGCGGCGCCCGTCCAAAGCACGGCGAGCAAGGGCCACGGCGAACTCGTCGCGTCGGCGGTGGCGAGGCGCAGCGCCTCCGCCAGGTCCGGCTCGACGACGCCGCCCCAGGCGCCCTTGCGCCGTTCACGCCAGGCGAACCACGCGATCGCCGCCCACAGCGCCGGGATTGCCCAGAGCCAGCCGGGATAGATGAAATGGAACGCCGCGAACGCGCTCAGGTCCACGCGCGCGCTCCGAAGGCGATCGCCGGCACGCTCAGCAGCAGCGCGAGACCGAGCGGATACGGGAACCACTCGTCGGTCGGGCGCAGCCATTGCGCCCGGCCCGCGACGGGCTCGAGGCGATCGATCTCCGCGTACACCGCTTCGAGCGCGCTCGCATCGGTCGCCCGGAAATAGCGTCCGCCCGTGGTCTTCGCGATGTCCTTGAGCGTCGCTTCGTCGAGATCGTTGTTGCCGGGGGCGCCGAAGAACCCGCCGGTCGCGGCCGCGCCCACCCCGATCGTGTAGATGCGCAGGCCCGCCTGCGCCGCGAAGCGCGCCGCCTGTTGCGGCTGGATCGTTCCCGCATTGCTCTCGCCGTCCGTGAGCAGGATCAAGACCGTGCGGCCGGCCGCGGTCTTGGGCGCGGCGCCGGCGTCGCTGCCGGCGGCGGGAGCGTGCGTGTCCGCGCCGCCCGCGGCCGACTCGGCACGCAGTCGTTTGATCGCCATGCCGATCGCATCGCCGATGGCCGTCTCCGTGCCGGCGAAACCGACCTGCGCTTCGGCGAGGAAGCGATGCACCGTCTCGAGATCCGGCGTCAGGGGCGCCTGCACGTAGGGCTGCGTGCCGAACAAGATCAAGCCGACTTGATCGCCTTGCCGACCGTCGATGAATTGCCCGGCGACTTGTTGGACCACCTGGAGCCGACTCTCGTTGTTCGCCATGTCGCGCGTGTTCATCGAACCCGATACGTCGACGGCGAGGATGATGCGCCGGCCCGTCGTCGGAGCCGGCAGCGGTTCACCGAGCCACTGCGGCCGCACGGCCGCGGCGACGAGCAGCAGCCAGAGAACCGCGAACAGCGCCACCCGCCACCGCCCGGTCGCCGCGATCTGGCCCGACGGTGCGACGAGCGCATCGGCGAACGGCAGGAACAAGGCCACGCCCGCGGGTTCGGCGCGGCGCCGCCAGCGGTAATGCAGCCACGGCAGGGGGGCGATCGCCGCCATCCAAGGCCACGCGATCTGGATCATGGCGCAGCCTTGCGTGACGCCGAGCGGGCGGCCGGCGCGGTCGGCGCGCTCGGCGCCGGCGGCGGTTTCGGCTGGGCGCGGCCCGCGCGACGCGGCGGCGCGCGCTTGGCGCGCTTGGGCGGCACGGCGCGTCGCAGGAACTTCTCCGCCTCCGTGAACCAGCCGGCCTGCGCCTCGGCGCTGAGGCGCTCGCCGCCGGCACCGTAGGCGGCCGCGAGCAGCGACTGCCCGACGGCGCCGCCGAAGGCATCGCCGCCGCGCGCGGCGAGGAAGCCGAGCCAGGCCGGCCCGCTCAATCCGGCGACGGCGTCGCGCTCGAACAGCGCGAGCGCAAAGCGGCGCAGCAGGTTCTGGATCGCCTGTGCGGCTTCGGTGGGCGCGGCGGCGCGCGCTGCTGCGCTCGCACGAATGGCGGCGAGTTCCTGGAGGGCACGCCGGCGCAGGCGCAGGCGCGGATTGCGCCACCAGATCCACGCGCCCACGAGCACGGCCAGGACGCAGATCGCGAGGATCCACCAGCCGGGCGCGGGAGGCCACCAGCCCGGCGCCTCGGGCGCATGTTCGGGCGCGAGGTCCGCGAGCCAATCCGGCTTCACGGGCCCACCTCCCCGGGAGCCAACGCCGACGGGAGCGCGTCGCTCATGCCGCGAACTGCTCGTTGAGCGCGCCGGCGGTGTCGAGCCGCGTGACGGGAATGCGCAGCCGCTCGCCGATGGACTCGATGCGCTTGGCGCGCGCCTCCCACGCAGCGAGCCAGCGCGCCCGGGTTTGTGCTCCATCGATGGGCCAGAGGCGCCCCGGAATACCGCCGCGGAACCGCCCCGTCGGCAGTCCCTGCTGCTCGAGCGCGTCGGTGATCCAGAACAAGCGGCATTCGGCGTGCGCGGCGAGCGCCGACCAGGCGATCTCGGCGCCGGCGTCAAGCACCGCGAAATCGCTGATCGCGCGCAGCAGACTGCCCGGATGCACGAGGGGTGCGAGCAGGCCGAGCGCCGCGCTGAGCGCCTCGGGCCGGGGCGCGGCGGGCTTCTGCGGTTGCAGCGCGAGCAGCGTATTGATGATGGTGAGCACGCCGGCCTCGCGCGCGCGCGGCGGCAGGCAGACGGTCTCGGCGCCGTTCGCGACGACCGCGCCGACGCGATCGCCCGCGTGGCTCGCGGTCCAGGCGAGCAGCGCCGCCGTGCGCACGGCGAGCGCGGATTTCAATTGGGTGCGGCTCGCGAAGAACATGCCCGGCTGCAGATCGACGAGCAGCCAGACCGGACGTTCGCGCTCTTCGCGAAACAGCTTCGTGTGCAGCCGGCCGCGTCGTGCGCTCACGCGCCAATCGATGCTGCGCGCATCGTCGCCCGCGACGTACGGGCGCACCTCCTCGAACTCGAGGCCGCGGCCGCGGTGCACGCCGCGATGCGCACCCAGGAGCTGTGCGCGCGCCGGTCCCACGGACGGCAGGCTCACCGTGCGCGCGAGCGCCTGCAGCTCGAGCAGCTCGGCGAGATCCGGTAATTTCACGGGGCCGGCACCCGCTTCAGGAGCTCGGCGATGCAGGTCGCGGCCGTGATGCCGCGCGCTTGCGCGCCGTAGGCGAGCAGCAAGCGATGCCGGAACGCGTCGGGCGCGATCGCCTGCACGTCCTCGGGCCCCACGAAGTCGCGGCCGTCGAGCCACGCGAGCGCGCGTGCGCCGCGTTCGATCGCGATCGCGGCGCGCGGGCTCACGCCCCAGCGCAGCCATTCCCGCAGCTGCGCACTGTAGGGCTCGGGCCGGCGCGTCGCGTCGACGAGCGCGGCGATATATTCGGCGATCGGGTCGGCGAGCGTGAGCGCGAGGACCTCGCGCCGTGCCGCGAAGATCACGTCCTGGCTGAGCCGCTGCGCGGGCGGCGGCAGTTCGCGCTGGCTGATCGCCTCGTCGCGCGCGAGCTTCATGATCTTCAAGGTCGTGGCACGGTCCGGATAATCCACCTCGACGTGCAGCATGAAGCGATCGATCTGCGCCTCGGGCAGGGGGTAGGTGCCCTCCTGCTCGATGGGATTCTGCGTCGCCATGACGAAGAAGAGCTGGGGCAGCGAATAGGTCGCCTGACCGACGCTGATCTGCCGTTCGGCCATCGCCTCGAGCAGCGCGGATTGCACCTTGGCGGGCGCACGATTGATCTCGTCGGCGAGAATCAGATGATGGAACAAGGGCCCGCGCTGGAACTTGAAGACGCCCTCCTCGGGCCGGTAGATCTCCGAGCCCGTGAGATCCGCGGGCAGCATGTCGGGCGTGAACTGGATACGCTGGAAGTCGCCCTCGACCGCATGGGCGAGCGCTTTGACGGCACGCGTCTTTGCGAGTCCGGGGGGGCCCTCCACCAGCAGGTGGCCATCCGCCAGCAGTGCGACGAGCAATCGCTCGACGAGCAAATCCTGACCGATGATCTGGCTCGCCAGATACTCGCGCAGGCGCGCAAAGCCCGCGCGCGCACCGCTCTTGCCACTCACGTCATTCATCGAGCTCTCCAAATGTCGACTGATGTCCTCGCCGCCACCGACGCGGCCGCACGCGATTTTGCCAGCGCGGCCGGACGCATGGAATACCGGGGTCGAGCGCAAGCGGGCGGCGCGCTCGCGGGGAGCACCTCTCTGACCTGCGCGGCGCCGCCCAAGTTCCCCGCCGCGGCCGGCGCGCGCGCGGCGATGCGCTACACTTTCGACTTCGACGACAATAACAGGGGATGGTCCGTGGCAGCAGTTCTTCGGCGCTTCGCAGCGCTTTTCCTGAGTATTCTCGTGACGGCGGGCGCGCTCCCGGCCGGCGCCGACACGGTCGTGATCACGGCCGACCGGAGGCTCGACGTGTTGGGCGGACGCGTGCTCGAGCATCCGCGGATCACCGTGACCGACGGCCGGATCACGGCGATCGAGTCCGCGGGATCGGGCGCCGCCGGCACGGGCACCTCGGGCACCTCGGGCGCCTCGGCCACCTCGGGCACCCGGCCCCCGCCGGCGGATACCCGCCATGTCGACCTGCCCGGTCTCACGCTCCTGCCCGGGCTCATCGACATGCACACCCACATCACGAGCGATCCGCGCTACGGCGGCTATCGCGTTCTCGAGTTCACCGACAATTTCTGAACCGTGGTCGGCGTCGCGAATGCGAAGAAAACGCTCGAGGCCGGCTTCACGACGATCCGCAACGTAGGCTCCGCGAATTACGACGACGTCGCGATCAAGCGAGGCATCGAAGCCGGGTTCATCCCGGGACCGCGCATCGTGCCGGCGACCTACGCGATCGGTGCCACCGGCGGACACTGCGACGCCGACGAATTTCCACCCTCGGTCACGGTGCCCTCGCCGAGGTCATCAAGTTCTGCGGCACGGGCGGCGTGTTCTCCAAGACCGACACCGTCGGCGGCCAGCATTACGATCTCACCGAGATGAAGGCGCTCGTCGACCAGGCGCACCTCCCGTGAAGGCCGGCGTCACGAAACTCGAGACCGTGGCGTTCGTGATGAAGGGGGGGCGTCGTGTACAAAGGGACCGCCCATTGAGCGTTCCGGGTCATGCGATGGCGAGTCGCGCCCACCGTGAACCCTTTGATGCCAACGCGAATTATGCGACCCTTTGACGCTGCTCATTCACGACAGGGAAGCCGGCATGCAAGCAAGGGTTACGGCGTTGCTCGTCTCGGCTGCCGCTGCGGTGTCGATGGCGATGGTCAGCAGCCGCGCGGTCGCAAGGGTCGAGATGCTCGATGAGGTGCAGTTTTCGGGCAATTGTGCCAAAGCTTCGTATCTGGCTCAGGGCAAGTCGACCAAATTCTTCCAATCGATTGGCACGCTGCCACCCAAGAAAGGGCAGAAACCGATCAAGCTGTTCGAACTCAAGCTGGCGGCCTACGATACGGCGACAGTCCTGATCGAAGTTCTGCTTTCCAACCAGTCACCGATCCCGAACCGCGAGCATGCGGGCATCGACACGATTTGCTTCTCCAACACCGACGTCGTCCCCAAGCCTGGAAAGTATCCGGGCGACATCGATTTCCAAAGCGTTCTCAACGCGGATCTCGCGATCGAGTTCACGCTGCTGGGACCCAAGGAGGCAGGCGGCTTCAAGCACACGGACTGGGTCCACGGGGGGACCGACGGGAGGCGCGCCATGCTGATGGCTGATGGTCATGAGGACTTGGGGAACATCCCTCCCGAGCAGCGGCCCCCGGTGAAAGACAAGGACTGGCCGGCATGTCTGGGCGGTTTCGAGCAGAAGATGGTCGCCTACGGGGTGGCCGGCCGGCGCCCCTACGTGTCGTCCGCCCTGTGCACCCGTCAACGCTACGGTGAAGTCCAGGTGTTTTATTATGCCCTGAATCTGGTCGAGACTGTGCCCGGGAAAGGGACGACCGCCGTGTTCCCTTACACGATCGATCCTCAAATCATCAATCGCCCGCACTGATCGCGTTCCCGCACCGTGGTGGCCGGCCGGCGGCGGTGGCGTTGGCTGTGCTCGAGACGCCGGAGACGAGCCAGGAAACGGCGTCGAACACCGATCGTTTCTGGCTCGCCGAACGAGCGCGGCTGCAAGTCGGCGATGAGTTCGAGGCACTTGGAAACCGTCGCGAAGCCGCGCCTCATTGGGCGGCGATCATCGACCGAGCGCCCTGGCAGCCCTCGTTCAGCGCTAGTTCACGGGCGGCATCTGGTCTCTGACTTGATTGCTCGAGGCGGGGCGGTTGCCGGCCATGCTGCAATGCCAGTCGCCGAAGGTATCCCGGTAGCACGATCCCGCCGCCTCGGGTTGATCGTAGGTATTGCAGTTGTGGGTGGCCGTGAAGGCCCCGCCGCCCAGGATCGGCTTGCCGCATTGATACGACTTGTAGCCGCCCCGGATGTCGATGACCGGGGAGCGCACGTCGATCTGGTTCCTGCCGGAATCCTGGCTGTATAGGAAGGGCCGTGCCGGCGCCATCTGCACGGTCAGGTTGGTCAGCAGAACCAGGTTATTTCCGATATCGAGGCCTTCCATGCCGCAGAGCACGTACTGCTTGACGTTCTCGGCCGAAGGTTGGGCTTTGCGGTCCTTGCAGGTGGTCGGCTCGCGCGCCCCGTATTGCGCGCCGATCCCATTGCCGGTGGGACGATGCGCGAACGCTTGCGCGGATTGATCCGCTTCGGCTTTATCCGCGGCACTCATCTGTCGCGCCCGAATGTTGGCGTCCCCCTCATTGATGTACATGATCATGTTTTTATTGTTGACGACATAGGTTCCCGCCTGCAGCTCCTTCGTGATGACACCGGGAGTCCATTGGCCCGCATACATGACTTCCACGGGGTCGCCCAATTTGAATACGGCCGCGCGTGCCTGAGTGGCAGCGACCGTGATCAAGAAGACCGCAAAGCCCAAGGACAGCAAATGCCGATCGATAAGATTTCTCAAGTGTTCTCCCCTTAATTGATCAAACAGCGGTAGCCGCTTCGTTCGAGGGGCCGCGTGCGTCGCTGCGTGCTCCTCTCGATCTGCTCGGGCGCCGATCGATCGCCACGGCGCGCCTTGAGCTTGGCCCCTTTCCGCGGCGATTGCCAGGCCACACGGCATCTTGGGTTCCGACAAAGTCAAATTGATGCCGGTGTGCCCCTGTGAGCGCAGTGGAATCGAAGCCGCAGCTCGTCTTATGTCGTACGGACCTCAGGAGCACGTGCGCGCGCCGCGATCCAGGTTGTCGGGCGTGCCCGGCCGCGGCTACCAGCCGATGCTCCCCGAGTGGAAGTGCTCCCACGCCAATGCACGCGGCCGATCCGCCGTGACGGTTTCGTTGCGGGCCGCACACAGGAAGCGATCCTTGATTTTCAAGGCCAGGAGCGATTCGTGGGCTCCGGTTCCCGCGCTGAGCGCGATAGGCTCGATGGCCGAATCGGACCGGGAGGCGAGCTCCGCCGAACCGTCGGGCCTTATCGTCGAGATGACGGATCCTGAGGCCAGTATCAAACGACCTCGAGCTTCCTGCTGCACGAGCTTGAGGGGATGGAGATCGGGCCTCAGCAGGGCGCTCTCGGGGAACACATGGACGAGCCGGCATTCCCGCGAGTGGTAGGCGAGGATCGAACCGTGACAGGAACGCACGAATTCGGAGCCGAGGAACTGCCGGAGCGATCGGCCGCGGGACTCCGCCGAAAACGCGCGGAACGCGGCCGCAATTTGCGCGATGGCACGCGCGAGTTCCGCAGCGTAATCCAGGGAATAAGCCAAGGCCCGTCCCTTCGCGCCGATTCGCTTCGCCTCGCCATCATGTGCCTTCAACCACGAGACCTTGTCGACGAGATCGGCCATGTCGGAATTTACCGGCACGAAGTTGTGCCACGGCAGGAGCCGATCGTAATACCACTGCCGATGGCGGCCGGGCGAGGCGATCTTCAAGACGGGACTTCCCGTCAACAGTCGCTCGAACAAGCCGCTCCAGGCATTCGAGTTGCCGTCGACATCGATGAGATAGCGAAACGCTTGCAGTTGATTTGCCGGAAAGGGACTGCGCAACAATCCCGCCGCGCGAATTTCGCGCTCGCTCTGCGGGGACATTTGCGTGATCTTGCTGAAACCGGCATCGATGAGCTCAGGGTGCTGCCGTGAGATTTCACACAAGGAGACCCGGTGCAAGGAACGCCATCCGAGTGCCGGGCTCTTGATATGCCCGGTGGTGGCGCCGCGCCAAAACGCGATCGGCTCACGATCGGACCACGCCACTCGGTTTTTCTTGAGCTCCGCCTTCAAGAGCGCATAGCCTCGCGAAGGCATGAAGACGTTGTCGGGCACCAGGAAGGACTCGTTCCCGGACGCGCAAGCGGATAAACCCGGCACGATTCCGGCGTCCCAGTGATTCAGGAAGCAGGCGCCGCACGGTACCAAGTCCGAGTCCGCCGCCTGGCTGAGCATGGGCATGCCCCAGGCGAGCCAATTGGCATGGGCGAGCACATCGGGCTCGTCGCAGAGCGATCGGCTGAAAGTCAGGCGAATTTTTCCGCGGGACAACTTTTCGAACAAGACGATGCAAGGCTTGCTGAGGGCCGGCGTCGTCGCGACGCTCACCTCGCCGTCAGGCATGAACTTGCGGCGGAGGCTTTCCGCCACGATGTCCGGTCGAATCAGCCGGAACGCCGCTTCCAGCAAGCGCGAAAAGTTCGCATGAAATTGCGCCTCGCTCAACTCGGCGATCTCATCGATGAGGGTCGCGGCAGCGAACTCCCCGCCAAGCGAGGACGCCGAGGCCGCAATCTCGACGAGTCTCATTCCAACGGTATCCTGCGTGTCTCGCATGGGTGCATTCTGGCATGGCACGCCGGGCAACCGCGCCGGACGCGTCGCCGCAAGCGTGCCGATCAGCCGAACACCGCGACGCCCGCGTTCCGGGGCTTCGTCCAGTAATGACGGCCCTGGTGGCAGAGGTCCATGACGAGCAGCCGGGTGCCCGCGGCAAGCCGCGCACGATCCCGGGACCACCGCCACGGCTCTCCCCGCGGGCTGAAGCTGCGTTCGAGCGGATGCCACCCCGCGGCGAATGCCCCGTCGTCCCCGAGGTCTACATCTTCTCCGTCGCGCTGTAAGCGGTTCACGCAGATGCCGAGCGATCGCGTATCGTCGTTCGCGGGATCGATCTGCGCGGGCGTGAAACAGCGGCAGCGCAGTTCGATCGTCGTGCGCGCCGCGGGCAGCAGGAAGGCCACGCGCTGCTCGCTGAGGCGCACGGGATCGAATCGCTGGCCGTCGGCGAGAATATGCAGATCCGGATCCTCGGTCCTCGCATAGCCGAGCTCCACGGCCCGTGCGAGCAAAGCCGCCTTCGCCCGCGCGACGACCGGACCCTCGTGCGCCGGCGCCGCGCAGGTCGCGCCGCCGTGCTTCGGTGCAAAATCCGGGTGCGCGTCGAGGCTGGCGGCGCCGTTCACGAAGGCGCTGCGGTTGCCCACATCCAGGTAGCTCTCCGCGGGCAGTCCCTCCGCGAGCAGGATGTCGTGGCCGTCGAGTTCCACATGCCAGTACTCAACGCGCTCGCGCGGCACCTGCACGATCGTGGCGCCGTTGAGGAGCTTCTCCGCCTGGACCAGGAAGCCCTCCACGAGCAGCGCGTGGAAGGGGCTCACCCACAGATCCCGGACCGGCACCCGCGCGGCGAAGGCCCCGGCCTCGATGCGGATCGGCCACACGAAGCCGGGCTTCGGATGGCAGCTGCAGTCGAGGCCGCGCGATCCGATCCAGCGGATCGGTCGGGCCTCCCCCGAAGCGGTGAGCACCGCCTCCCCGATGCGCAGATTCTCCACCGCTTTATCGCCCGCGACCATGCGGATGCGCGTGCCGCGCAGGAAGCACACAGGCTGCACCGTGATGGCGGTCTCGCTCGCGCCGACGGGCTTCAATAAGAAGGTATCGCCGGAGAAGTCGCCGCTGAAATGGAGTGTGCCGTAGGTCGCGCTCGTGAGCGTTTCCCCGCCGGCGCTTCCCTCGAACTCGAATGCGCCCCCGCCCAGAGCGGTGTAACTGACGCCGAACTCCTTGGCGACTTGCAGCGGCGACTGGAACGTGATGCCGATCTTGTCGCTCGCGGCGAAGCCGTCGAGCGTCAGCGGTTCGGTCGCAAACCCTACATCCACCGTCCAGGCCGATCCCGCGCCGAAATCAAGCGTCTGGAAACCCGTGAAATTGACCGGTCCGCCCTCACCGATGTAGATCGGTGTACCCTCACTCGACTCGGTGCCGGTCAGTTGCAGTGTGTCGTTGACCGCGGCGTTGGCGGTCACATAGCCGTAGAACACGGCACCGGGATCGACGATCAGCGTGCCGGCAGCGGCACCGAACTGAACTGCGGATGCGGCGAATAGACCGGAGCCCCGGATCTTGCCCGCGTTGATCAGCGTGCCGCCATTCAGGGTCACGCCCGCGCTCGCGGTGTTCCCGCCTACGATGCTGCCGTTGTTGATCAGCATGCCGCCATGGAGCGCCACCCCGCTCCCGCCCACACCGCCGGAGCCGCCGTAAATGGTGCCGCGGTTGATCAGCGTCGGCGTGTGGACGCCGCCATTGAGATAAATGCCGATGCCGCCGCTGCTTCCCACGGTGGCGCTTTGGCCACCCGTGACGGTCGCGGTACCGTAGACCGTGAATTGCGCGCCGTTCAGGATTTGATAGCCGTCGCCCCCCGGGGTGGCGTAGGCGCCGAGCCACGCGCCGTAGAGGGTATAGCCCGTATCGTAGGTTCCGCCGATGGTGCCCATGCGATGCACTCAGGTGACGTGTCATTAGACGCGCGTCAAATCCAGCCCGTCAATGCTCCTGCGGCGAGTCCGAGCGCACCGCGGCTCGTCGTGGGTACTCCGGGGGTATCCCGCCCCGCCGGCGCACGGGCTCACAATTCCTTCCTGCGCAGGAACGACGTGGATCCCGCCTCGTGCTCCAGCACGTACTCCGTCGAAGCCAACAGGCGTTCGCGCAGTCGAAAGTGGCCATCATGCCCGGGTGAGTCATCGTGCGGCATGGAATTGTGCAAGGCCAGCACCGCACCCGGCTTGAGCCACGCCGCCCAACTCGCGTAGGCGCTCTGCACACCGGCGCGAGACTGATCGGCGTCCATGAACAGCATGTCCACGGGCGAGTCCCAGTGGTCCGCCGCTTGTTCGGCACGGGCCTGGTGAACCGTGACCCAGCGCGCGAGGCCGGCATTGCGCAGGTTGTCGCGGAACCGCTGAATCTGCGGCGCGCCGTCGCGATCCGACAAAATTCGCGCGTACTCCGGCACCGAAAAGGCGTCGCCGGAGGCATCGAAGGGATCGACACAGTGGACCATTCCCGACCGGCGCAATTTTCGCGCGCCCGCCAGCAAGATCGATCCGGAGCCGAGGAAGGCGCCGAGCTCGACGATACGCGCATCGGGCGGCAGGTCGTAGGCGGCATGGATCAGGGCCTCGGCCTCCGGCCCTCGGGTCCACCCGGCGACGCGCGTGGATAGCTCCAGATACATCGCCAATCGCTGCATCGAAACCGATTCGCTCAGGTGGTAGCCATCGTACCCGACGTCCGGAACGCCTTGCCTTATAGTAGCGAATTTACAGGGATTCTCGGTCCGCCACCATGTCCGAACACCAACCGACCAGCCGGGCTCCATGAGCGGGCCGCCGTCCTTCACGAGAGTCGCCCCCGGCGATGCGCGTCTCGTCGAGACATCGGGCCTCTTGGATGGCGACTGGTATTCGGCAACGTATGCGGATGTGGTGGGCGATGCCGCCGCGCTCTCGAGCTTTTGTGAAGCGGATTGGCGCCGGGGATTCCAGCCGAACCCCTACTTCGATCCCCGATGGTACGCCGCGACCTATGCGGACGAGATCCCGTCGGGCGAACACCCGCTGTTGCATTACATTCGGTCGGGCGAGCGCGCCGATGCGTGGCCCTCGCCGCACTTCGACACGGAATGGTATCGGGACGTGCACGCCATCGGCGCGGATGCGAGCCCCCTGGCGCACTATCTGTACAACTGCAAGGCCGGAAGCGTGAGTCCTCTGCCCGTATTCGACGCAGCGGCTTACGCGGCGGAGCACCAGGACTGGCACCTGACCGCGTACGACCCCTACTGGCACTCCCGGCAGCAACGTGTCGATACGCCCGATCCGCCGCCGTTTTCCGCGTCGCCCTGGGGCAAGATCCTCGCAACACTCGGGTGCGACCCGGAGGACCCCGCCGTTCCGGAAATCGTGAGCGGCGATGCGCTGAAGGAGGCGCTGCGCCCGCTGATTCCGCTGATTCCCTTCGATGCGGCGTGGTATACCGAAACCTATCCCGATATCGCGGCGGCGCTCGCCTGCCGGCAGATCGAATCCGCCCACGGACACTTCATTGACTTCGGCTTTTTCGAGGGCCGGTCGCCCGGTGCGCCGGACACGTAGGCGAATGCGGATCGGACTCGGGAAGATCGTCGGCCGGATGAGCGGTCCAGTTGGCATCGTCAGAGGATTCCGACATCACGCCATAAAAAAGGCAGCTATCTTAGCGGCGCGAGATTCTTTGCGGCGTAGAGGAAGATCATGGGCGACTGGTTCGGCTGGCTGTTCTCATCCCAGGGCTTCATGCCGCATGGGCACTGTTATTTGTGGCAACCCGGCACGCTGTGGCTCAACGTCGGATCGGACGGCCTCATCGCGGCCGCCTACTTTGCGATTCCCGTGTCGCTCTATTACTTCGTGAGGCAGCGCGTCGCGGAGATTCCCTTTCCCACGATCTTCTTGATGTTCGCGGCCTTCATCCTGCTGTGTGGGTTGACCCATGTCATGGAGATATGGACGGTCTGGAATCCCGCTTACCGACTGGGTGGCGCGTTGAAGTTGACGACCGGGATCGTGTCCGCGGCGACGACGATCACCCTCTACCGCTTGATGCCGCACGCCTTGCAGTTGCGCTCCCCGGAGGCGCTGCAGCGCGAGGTCCGGCTTCGCACGGCGGAGCTCGCGGCAGTCAATACCCAGCTACAGACCTACGTCGAGCAGCTCGAGCGGCAACGCGAAGAGCTCCAAACCACCCACCGCCAACGCAATGAATCGCTGGCGCTGCTCGCGACGACTCTGCGCAGCGTCGGCGATGCGGTGATCTCGACCGATGCCGGAGGCTCGGTGCAATTCATGAACTCCGTGGCGGAACGGCTCACCGGGTGGGCCGAGCGGGACGCGCGAGGTCGGGGGCTCGACGAGGTGTTCGTGATCGTCAACGAGCAATCCCGGGAGTCGGTCGAGAGCCCCGTGAGCCAGGTGCTGCGCGAAGGGGCCATCGTCGGGCTGGCAAATCATACCTTGCTGATCGGGCGCGACCGGATCGAACGCCCCATCGAGGATTCCGGCGCGCCCATCATCGAGGCCGGTAACCTCGTCGGCGTGGTCCTCGTGTTTCGCGATGCCACGCGGCAGCGGGCTGAGCAGCGCGCCTTGCTCGACAGCGAGCAGCGGTTTCGCGAAGTGGCGGACCAGTTCACGGCGCTTGCCGATAATGTCGATCAGCTCGTCTGGATGGCAGAGCCCGGCGGCTCCATCTTCTGGTACAACAAGCGCTGGTACGAGTACACGGGCACGACCTCCGACGCGATGCGGGGCTCGGGTTGGCAAGCCGTCCATGATCCGGCCGAGCTGCCGAAGGTTCTCGAGCGCTGGGACTTCGCCGTCGCACACGGCGAGCCCTTCGAGATGGTGTTTCCTTTGAAAGGCGCCGACGGCGAGTTCCGGCCGTTTCTGACCCGGGTCGTGCCGATCAAAGACGAAGGCGGCCGGGTCACGCGCTGGTTCGGAACGAATACCGACATTTCGGCGCAGCGCCGCGCGGAACAGAAGATTCGCGAGCGGGAGCGCCGCTTCGTCGCCTTGGCCAACACGATCCCCCAGCTCGTCTGGACCAATACCGCCGATGATCGCTATGAGTTCTTCAACCGCCGCTGGTATTCCTACACGGGCTTGACGGAAGCGGAGTCGCTGCGCCCCGATGTCTGGCAGCGGGTCGTGCACCCCGACCATGCCCCGCATACTCAGGCAGCCTGGATCCGGGCGCTCGCGACGGCTCAAACGTTCGACATCGAGTGCCGGCTGAAAGGCGGCGACGGGACGTACCGCTGGTTTCTGCTGCGCGCCAATCCCGAACGTGCCGACGATGGACGCATCGTGGAATGGTTCGGCACTTGTACCGACATCGATAACAGCAAGCGTAACGAGGAGCATTTGCGACGAACCGAAGCGGCACTGCGCGAGGCGGATCGGCGCAAAGATGTGTTTCTGGCGACGCTATCCCATGAGCTGCGCAATCCGCTCGCGCCGATTCGCAATGCCGCCAAAGTGCTCGAAAGTCCCGCCTTGGACGCCGAGGATATCGAGCGCAGTCGCTCGATCATCGGCCGGCAAGTGCGCCACATGGCCTCGCTCCTCGATGATTTGCTCGACCTCTCGCGCATCACACGCGGCGTTTTCGCGCTCAAGAAGGAGCGGGTGAATCTCCAGGGCCTGCTGGCGGAGGCCGTGGAGAGTGCCCGTCCGCTCATCGATGCGAAGCGCCACACGCTCACGCTCGGGTGGCCGCCGCACGCCGTCGAGGTCGAGGTGGACCCGGTGCGATTCGTGCAGATCGTCTCGAATCTGCTCATGAATGCCGCCAAATACACGGACCCGGACGGACACATCACGCTGCGCGCCGGCAGCGAGGCGGGAAGCCTCCTCGTCTCGGTTCGAGATACCGGTGTGGGACTCGCGCCCGAGACGCTGACCAAGGTGTTCGAGATGTTCTCGCAGCTCGACTCCAAGGGCGCGCGCTCCGAAGGCGGCTTGGGCGTCGGGCTCGCGTTGGTGAAGGGTTTGGTCGAACTCCATGGCGGACAAATCGAGGCGCGCAGCGCCGGGCTGCAATGCGGCAGCGAATTTGTGGTGTGTCTGCCCAAGGTCGAGGTCGCCGCGCCGTCTCCGGAGCGAACCACCGCGGATCGAAAAGAACCACTCGACGCGCGGCCGACTCGTCGTGTCCTGGTTGCCGATGACAATCGCGACGGGGCCGAGAGCCTCGCGATGCTGCTGCAGATGGAGGGACACGAAGTGTTCACGGCGTTCACGGGCGCAGAGGCCCTGCAAACGGCGGCCGAGCGCCGCCCCGACGTCGCGATCCTCGATATCGGCATGCCCGGCATGAGCGGCTACGAGGTGGCCCAGCAGATGCGTCGCGAAGCATGGGGCGCCGGAATCGTGCTCGTGGCGATCACCGGCTGGGGCCAGGAAGAGGACAAGCGCCGCGCCCGGGCGGCAGGCTTCGATCATCATCTGACGAAACCCGTGGATCCGGTCGTACTCGAGCAATTGATTTCGCAGTTATGACGCCGCGCGGATGGCCTCTGCCGGCACCGCCCGGATCAGCCCGCGCAGCGAATTACCTACGAAAACCTCGTCCGCCGCGCGCAGGTGCTCCAGCGTCAACCGGCGCTCGCGGCACTTCGATTGCACGATGAGCTCCGCGCGCAGAATGCCGGGAAGCAAGCCGCTGCCCAGGGCCGGTGTGAAAAGCTCCCCTTCGAGCCGGATGAACACATTGGTGCGCGCGCCTTCCGTGAGTTCTCCCCGCTCGTTGAGGAACAGCACCTCTTGCGCGTGGCCCTCGGCGCACCATCGGTTCCACTCGGCATCGTAGAGATCTCGCCACGTCGTCTTGTGTGCCAATAGCGCGTCCCAGCTGCTCACGCGCTCGGGCGATATCACGAAACGCCAACTGGCGTCCGTCGCGTCGAGTGCTTGCGTGGTGCAATGAAGCTCTCCCCGCTCGGTCAATTCGAGGCGTACTCGCAACGGCCCCCGCGCGTTCGATACGGCGCTTTCGAGGACCGCCCGCGCCGCCGAACGCACGAAGGGGATCGCGAGGAAATCGGCCGACCGCGACAGACGGTCCAAATGACGCTCGAGACTCCTGAAGCCCGCGTTCCATCGCAGCGTTTCGAACAAGCCGATGGACCTGCGAGTTCCCGCATACCAAGTCGCCTTGAGCAGGCACTCGTCGTATTCGTCGTCGGCGCGGGAATCCGCCACGACGCCGCCGCCAACGCCCGTCGTTCCGGCGTGGCCGTTCAGCCAGAGCGTGCGAATCGCGACGTTGAACGATGCCGTTCCGCTTGGAGCCATGTGACCGATCGCACCACAGTAGATCTCGCGGGGGCTGCTCTCGAGATCCCGCAGGATCTCCATGGCACGAAGTTTGGGCGCTCCGGTGATCGATCCCGCGGGCATGAGCGCGGACAAGAGGGCCTCGATCGGAATGTCGGGCCGCAGTTCGGCGGTGATCGTTGAAACCATGGTGTGATAGGTCGGATAGGTCCGCGGTCCGAGGAGCTCGGCGACCCGCACCGTTCCGGCGCGCGCGAGGCGCCCGAGGTCGTTGCGCATCAGATCCACGATCATGATGTTTTCAGCGCGGTCCTTGGCGCTGGAGGCGAGGGCGTCGCGCGCATCGCTGTCCGCCTGTGGCGTCGCGCCTCGCGGTGCCGTGCCCTTCATGGGCTGGGTTTCGATGACGCCGGCGTTGACGGAAAAAAAGAGCTCCGGGGACAGACTGAGTACCTGGGTGTCGCCGGTATCGATAAATGCAGCGTACGGAACTCGTGCCGAATCGTAGAGGCGCAAGTACAACTCCAGCGGATCGCCGACGCAGTGGAATCGCGACCGGAAGCTCAAATTCGCCTGATAGATGTCGCCCGCCCGGATGTGCTCCTGGATCCGGTCGAAGCGCGCTCGATACTCGGCGCGATCCCACTCATGCGAAAGCGCGCTCGCATAGGCGCGCCCGGTGGGCGCCAAGTCTCGGCGCGTGATCGAGACGGGCGCCGAAAAGACCCCGAACCAGAGAAGTGGTGTCGACGGACGCGTTCTGGGTGGCGCCGCGGCATTGACGAGCGCTGCGGCATTGACGAGCGCTGCTCCGACCTCATACCCGAACCATCCTGCAATGAACCGGCCTTGCCCGAGCGCTGCTTGAAGCGCGGCGATCGCCCCCGGCACTTGCGCGGGCGTCGTCGCCAGGATGCAACGACTCGGGTTCTCGAATCGCAGCAGGTTGCCGCCGTTCCCGGTACTCAAGATGACGATGGGGTTCACGGCGTGGCCGACATGCGACTTCTGATCCACAGCGACGTTCTCGCGTCACTTCACAAAGCAGCGCCGGGCCAAGCATGCCCGGCGCGCCTATCATCCGACAATCAGTGTCTTTCGTGCAATTGATACACGTTGCCGCCGCCGGCTGCGATCTGCGTCGTCAACGGATTCTTATCGAGCTCGGTCCAGGAATGGGGTGTGCCGTTCCAGCTTTCCACGATCCCGGTGTTGCGCAGCCGGTAGAGATTGTTGGCGTCCGCTACGATGGCGACCGTCTGCGCCGTGTTGCCGATCGTCTCCCAGCCGGTGCAGGAGTCGCCGACGCAGACGGCACCCGTCGACTTCAAGATGGTGCCGTCATCGCGCAACTCGTACAGATTGCCTCCCGCAGCGGCAATGCTGATCGTGGCGGCGTTGTCGTCCATCTGTTGCCACCCGTAGCAGCCATTGCCGACGCACGGCGCACCGGTCCACTTCCAGAACCTGCCGTTGTCATGCAGCTCGTACAGATTATTGCCGTCCGCCACGATCGCCTTTGCGGCTCGATTGTTGTCGAGCATTTCCCAGCTGTAGCACGCGCTGCCGTTGCAGACCCCGCCCAGCCACTTCCAGATGCTGCCGTCGCTGTGCAGCTGGTACAGATTCCCTCCGGATGCCGCGATGGCCACTGCGGCGGGGTTGTCGTCGAGCATCTCCCAGCCCGGGCACCAGGAACTGTTGCAGGGAACGCCGGTCGACTTCCAGATCTTGCCCGTGTTGTGGAGTTGATACAGGTTGTTGCCGTCAGCGGCGACCGCGACCGTTGCGGGATTGTCATCGAGTTCGATCCATCCCGGGCACGCCGCGCCCGTGCAGACCTCATTCGTGAACTGCCAAATGTTCGCAGCCTCTCCCCCGGTCGCATTGCGCTGGTGCACCTGGTAGAGGTTGCCGCCGGATGCCGCAATGCCGACAGTCGCCGAGTTGTCGTCCAGCATCACCCAGCCGGGACAGCTCGACCCACAAGGTGTGCCCGTGTAACGCCAGATCGATCCCGTCGAGACGCTGCCATACGACACCAACGCGTTGATGAGGCTGGATCCGCCGGGTGTGCCCCACCCTGTGACGAGATCGTATCCCTTGACTGCCGCGTACTCGCCGGGGTTTGCTTCGTTGAAATTATTCCCGACAGTGATGTCGTGAAAGCAAGAGGAGCAGCCGCCACTGCGCGCGACGGAATATAGCGCGGGATTGGCGAAGCCGACTCGCTGCACTCCGAGTTCGGCAGCTTGTTGGTTGGCAAGCGCCATGAATCCCGCCCAAAGCGGTGCGGCGGCACTGGTCCCCGCGAATCCCTGCCACTGGCCATTGAAATAGATGGAAATATTATCGGCCACCATCGCAACATCGGGAGCGTTTCGCGCGAAATTAGACCCGTGCGCCAGACTCAGATTCATGCCGAACTGCCAGCTGGGAAGCGCAAAGTGCGGGTCGCCGCCCGCCCACGGGCTGTAGCCGCCGCCGCTGAAATAGGCGGCCGATTCCGAGACGAAACGACCGCGCGGTCCGCTGGTCTTCAATTCCGTACCGCCGACGGATGTCACATAGGGAAAATCCGCCGGAGGAAAGTCTCCGGACCCGGTGGATTCGTTGTAGGCACCAAAGTCGCCGGACGCGACGAATAGCGCCTGCCCCTGCAGGGCCAGCTGAGTGAGCGAGTCATAGACGTTCTGATCGTAGAAGAAATAATACGAGGTCGTGATTTGATACGGAAGCACCTCGCCCTTGGTCGGATTCGCCAATTCGTTCAGGACGTCATGGATTCCCGCATTGCTGTACGGCGCTCCATAGACCGTCGGACTGGCACCCGGCGCCATCGATTTGACCAGCTCGATGTCGGCAGCGGATTCCGAATTCGGACTGCCGCCGGTATAACCGTCCAGATACACGTTCGTGATCGGCGTGTTCGGGATCCCATAGGTGGTCTCGTACGTGTTGATGTCGCTGGCGTTATAACCGTTCAACTCGATGATTCCGACCGATTGTCCTTGTCCGGTCAGCGACACGCCGGGCGCGTAGGCCGCGCGAAAATCGCCTCCCGCATAGAGGCCGCCGCTGCCCGAACCGCCGGCCGGCGACTCGGCCGCCGCCCTCGGGTCGTTCTTCGTCTGGACGTAATGGTTCGTGAACCTGCCGGGCTGATGGAAGTTGTCCAAGCCGCTGATAAAAGAAATCGGCGTTTGCAGGTCGACCGACGGTTCGACGTCGGTCGCATAAAACAGTCTGTTCTCCGATGGATGCCGATACTCGCGCAGCGTCACGTGAAACACCTTGTCGACCGTCGCGGCGGACGCTACCACGTGCACGAACTTGCGATTGGGCGGGGCCGAGACGACGGCAAGATCGTTCGCTTGGGCAAACCGGAGGAGTGCCGCATAACTGTCCGTCGTCGGCGCATACGAGTCCACGTAGTCCTGCGGACTCAAGTAGTGATGGAACCGGGGTGAGACCGGGTCGTAGAGGTCTTGCAAGAGAACTTGTGCCTGGTCCGAGTTCCTGACCGGCAGTCCGATGATCAGATCGATCGGCGTGGAGTCCGGCAGCACCTTGACCGGAGTCATACCGGATACGGCTTGCGGAACGTGCCCTTGGACCGTCTGCAGGGGTTGAGCCGACAAGACTGCCGGCAACCCCAGCATCCCCAAGGCATAGAGCACGGCAAGTCCACTGGAATATCGTTTGACGGCGGAATCGACGCTGGCCCTCCAAGAAGGGGGCGAAGCGGGGCGTGAATGATGGCTCATGGCGGAATCCTCTGGTTGTGGACTGAGTGGTTTCATCGGCGTCGATAAAATGTCGTCGCCTGACCAGAGATACGTAGTCGTGAGGCGAGATAGGCCATCGCGAAAGACTTGTGATAACTTGGACCCCGCACCGCTCGAGGAACGCCGGCGGTCGCGGACCACCTCATCCGGCGCTCCAAGGAACGAGTGGGAGTCAACCATGAAGCACACCGCGAGCATTCCTTCGCCGTCTCTGTTGAAACTCGTGCTGGATGCGAAGGTGGGAACCATCACCCCGGCATGCATCCTCACCGCGAAGCGCAACTTCCTGGTGGCAGTCGGTGGCGGCGGTATCGGCTCGCCTTCCTCCGGTCCCGGTGCCACGGCCTTGCGCACGGACGCGACATCGCCCAACCAATGGGAAGTCTTCACGCTGATTCCGAAAGACACGACGCATGCCGCTCTACAAACCGCGGACGGTCGTCACTATGTGACCGCCGTCAAAGGCGGCGGCATGGGACCGTCCCCCACGGGCTCGCTGCCCCTCCCCATCGTCACGAACGGGCAATTCTCTGAGCCCGAAACGGTTTTTCACATCGTTTTGCTCGCTCGTGACAAGCAGAAGGGCTTTGCAAAGGTTCGATTGGTGACGCCGGACGTCAAGCACTATGTCGTGGCCGCCAATGGCGGCGGTGTCAACTCGCGCGGTGATCCCATGCGCACCGATGCCACGAAGCCTGGCATCGATGAATTGTTCGAAATGATTTTCTTCAACCTCCTGAGCCGGACCGTCCATGGTCCCCCGAATACCTGACCGACGAACGAACTCCGTGGTTCATTCGCGCGCTGCACGCAACTGACGGGCAAACGCGCCGTACCGGGGTTCGTCGCGAAAACGCAGGAAAAATGGCGATTGGAGGAAATCGATCGTGCCGACGTCGCGCGCGCGATATGCACGATCCAGCCAGGAGAAGGCTTCGTCCGCATCACCACGAAATGCGTACAGCTCGGCGACCAGATACGGGGAGAATTGTGCGTGGCGGGTAACGAACTCCTTGGCTGCCTTGTCGGCTGCCGCCTTGCGTCCGCTGCGCTGCCGCACCAGGGTCAGCGTAAAGTCTTTCCATTCGTCGTCGGGTTCTTGTTGCGCTTCTCGTTCGGCCGCGGCCTGATCCCCGCCGGCCAGCGCGATGATGGCAAGGAGGGCGTGGCAGTACGGCGCCTTTTGATCGAGTTCCAGGGTGGTGCGGCACAAGCCGGCGGCGGTGTCGTAGCGTTCCTCGCCCAAGGTGTAACTGGCAAGACTCGTCGAGATGGCGGGCGATAGCGGATCGAGCGTCCGTGCGACATTCATCGCGGCGATCGCGCGATCGAGCTCGCCGACGACCGCGTAGATGTTGGCAAGACCGATGCGCGCGCTCGCCGAATTCGGTGCGAGGCGCACGGCCAGTGAGAACTCACGTTTCGCAGCATCGATATTCCAATCGAAATACAGCAATACCCAGCCGAGCGCAGCATGCCCGTTGGCCAGATTCGGCGCGAGCGCCAGCGCATGCTCTGCATAAGCGCGCGCCTGGAGCTTGGAGGACGTCGCGTCCGACTCGTCGAGGATGTTCGCCAGGTGAAACGACGCATTCGAGAGGTCTGCGTAGGCAACGGCATAAGCGGGGTCCAGGCGAATGGCTTCCTGGAAATAGGCAATCGCCCTGCGCAGCGACGCTGCATCGCGCTTGGCCATGAAAAAGTGTCCCCAAAGCTCGTCCGTGTGCGCATCGACGTTCTGCGTGTCGATCGTGGCGACGGCGGCCCGTTCGTCGGGCGGTAGTTTGGCCCGAAGATGCATGGCAACACGTTCGGCGATGTCGCGTTCCACGGCAAAGACGTCCTGCGCCGATCGGTCGAAACTCTCCGCCCACAGCAGCGTGTTGCCGCTTGTGTCGATCAACTGGACGTTGACGATGATCCGATCGTCTTGCCGCTGCACGCTGCCTTCCAGGACGTTGTCCACGGCCAGTGCGGCCTTGACCGCCTTGATTCGGCCCGGTCTGCGGTCAAAGGACTCGGTGGCTCGCTTGGACATGACCTTGAGTCCGCCGATGCTACCCAAGCGGGTCAGCACCTCGTCCTGGATGCCCTGCGTAAAGAATTCGTTGTCGGCATTGCCGCTCACGTTGTCGAAGGGCAGCACCGCGATCGAGCGGCGGTCCGCGCCCCCTGCAATGCCACTCGCGACACGGTCATGCGTCATGAGCGCGGTGATGACGACCGCCGCCACGATCGAGATGACTGCGGAGCCGGACACCAAGGCGAGCCTGTGACGAACCATCGCCCGACGCAGCCGGTACCAGTGCGTACCCGTGCGGGCAGTCACCGCATCGCCCCTTAGATGCCGTCGCAAGTCCTCCGCAAACGCTTCGCATGACGGATAGCGATCGCCGGGTATCTTCCGGAGTGACTTGAGCACGATGGCGTCCAGGTCGCCGCGCAATTCGCGGCGCAGCTTGCCGGCGGCGCTGCCGTTCACACTGTTCGATCCTCGCATCAGCGCCCGGCTGGGCGCCTCAGGATCCGTCGATGCGATGGCCTGCTCGAGCTCCCGGCGCGACGTGGCCCAGGTACCGAGTTCATGCGGCCGATGCTCGCAGAGCAGCTCGTAGAGCACCACTCCGAGCGAGTAGATGTCGGTCAGGGGTGTCAATGTGGAGCCGGCGATCTGCTCAGGGGAGGCATAATGCAAGGTCAGGAGCGCGCCACCGTGTTGAGTGAGTTCGGATACACCGGCCTCGCCTTCGCTCAGGAGCTTGCCGATGCCAAAATCCAGCAGCACCACATGGCCGCCGTCCCGCACGAGCACATTGGAGGGCTTGAGGTCGCGATGGATGACGCCTTTGCTGTGGGCGTGCGCCACTGCGTCGAGGATCTGCAGAAACAGCTCGACGCGCGCTCTTGTCTCGAGCTTGTGCAGGGCGCAATAGGCCAGGAGTGCATCTCCCTCGATGAACTCCATGACGAGGAAAGGTTGGCCCGCGTCGGTGACCCCCGCGTCATAGAGATGGGCGATGTTCGGATGCGCGAGCCGCGCAAGAATGTCGCGCTCCAGCGCGAATCGCTCCGGCAGGCTCGCGCTCTTCAGATGAAGATGCGGCAGCTTCAGGGCCACCGGTCGTGTGGTGAGAGCGTCCGTGCGCCGCGCAAGCCAAACGGTGCTCATTCCACCGGCGCCGATCTCGCGCTCCAGCACGTAATGGCCAATGACGGTGCCGGGCTCGGCAGCCATCCCGGCTTGCCGCACGGAATCGGCGAAATGCGGCTCGAGTTTCGGCAACTCGCGCAGTAACGCGAAGTTTTCGCCGCTCGCGTCCGCCGCCTCGGCGTCGAGCATCTGCTGCAGCTTGGCTTTCGCGCCGTCGAAGGGTTCCGTCAACGACGTCAGCCAGTCGGACCGTTTCGCCGCGGAGAGGTCGAGGGCCTCATCCAGCAGCTTCGACAGCACCGCGAATTCATCCCGCGTGATTCGCACCGTCCGCATCCCTGTCAGTCGCCGTCATCGTGGATTCATGGTAGCGTTATTGCCGGTTCGGCGCGCAGGATCCTCCGCTCATGGGCGATCTGACCCAACTCTTTCGAGGCGTCAATTCCGGCGATCGAGCATCGCTCGACCGCTTGCTGACATTGATGTATCAAGATCTGCATGAACTCGCGCACAGGCGGCTGAGCGCCTCGATACGCGAACCTTCCATGGACACCACGGGCCTCGTGCACGAATCGTATCTGCGCCTGCTCAAAGCCGGACGACTCGCGGTGACGGACCGAAATCATTTCCTGGTCTACTCCGCGCATGTGATGCACTCGGTCATCGTCGACCTGCTACGCAGGCATCGCGCGGAGCGGCGTGGCGGCGGCGCATTTCACGTGACGCTCAGCACGAACCTCGCCGAGGAGATCTCGGCCACGGACGATCAGGTCGTGCGTATCAGCGAGGCCCTGAACGAACTGGGTCATTCAGAGCCGCGGCTGGTGCAAGTCGTGGAACTGCGCTATTTCGCGGGTTTGAGTGAAGCGGAAACCGCCGAGGCCCTGGGGATCGCGGTGCGGACCGTGCGCCGCGACTGGCAGAAGGCGCGGCTGCTATTGCTCGTCGCGCTGGGAGCCGAGGTCGCGCCTCAGCCGTAGAAGCCGGTGGGCAACTCTCGGAAAGCGCAGTGGTGATCGCCCCCGAATTGGCGAGAATCCTGGAACACCGGCTGCTTGGTCCAATTGGCGGCCTCAAGGGTGACGCCTAGAAGAACTCATATTCGAGGCGCCCGAGCCAGGTTTGCCGAGGCGCGTCGGCGTTGATTCCGAGAACGACACCGACCCGGTATTCCAAATTGCCGGTGGAACCGGGAAGGTGCCATTCGCCGGCGACGATGGGTCCGATCTGGTAAGCATGGTCGTCCGGTCGTCCGTAGAACTCGACACCCGGCCGCAGGGCGGTGGAGATGGCGTAGGTGCCGGAATAGGCGTAGCGAAACTCGTAGTGGCCGAGCGCGCCTGCGCCGACCTCCTTTTCCCAGATCAGATTGACGATGTGCGCGAACCGGCCGTACGTGGCTTCGATCAGGGGACCGAACTCGACCGCGTCGCTCGTGCCGGCCGCCGTGTTGCGTTCGTACGAGGCGAGGAAGCCCAAGTCAGCCCCGTATTTTCCCGGCGGCGTGAGCTGGAAGGTATTCTCGAACTCATACCCCTGCAGGCCGCCCCGGGTGCCGGCGGCGTTCTGATATTCCGCGACATACACTTCGGGTTTCCACCAATCGGTGAACGCATGCGCGATCGACAGTTCGGCAGCGTTGCCGCTGTGATCCGACCGCGCATCCGAATAGGTATAGCCGCGCAATTCCAGTTCGCTTTGCGTTGCAATCACGTAGGGCGAATACACGACGAAATCGTCGCCGCGAGCGGGAAAAACGGCTGCGAGCAGCAGCGCAGCCGCGAATAGGCGAGGCATCAGGACTTCCGACGTTGCTGCCAGCGCGTCCCGGCGTAGAGGAGTGCCAGCGTGCAGACGTAAAAGCCGACCTGAATCCCGGCCGGTGCGGCTTTGTAGCCGACGAGTACGCCGAGAGTCCTGCCGATCAGCGAATCGTCCGACAGCAGGCGGGATGTGTCCCAGAGCCGGCTGCCCAGCGTCGGGAGCAGATCGCTTTGTACGAGGAACCCGGCGGCGGCGGCGGCAAGTCCGGCGGCAAGCAGCATGAGCATCACATTGGTCACCATGAAGAAGTGTTTCATCGGCACCCGCAAGAGACCGAAGTACAGCGCGAACCCGAGGGTTGCCCCGCCGCATACGCCGACGGCGATGCCGGCCGCCAGACCGGCGGCGCCGATGCCGCCGACCGCCATGCCGTAAAGGAACAGCACGACCTCCGATCCCTCGCGGAGCACGGCGAGGCCCACGACCAGGAGGAGGATCGACAAGGTTTTCGAGCCGGATTTCACAGCGCCGCCGACGCCCTGCATTTCCTTGGCGAGTTCACGGCCGTGGGACGACATCCACACGACATGCCATCCGATCATGCCGACCGCCGCCAGCAGCACGGTCGCGTTGAAAATGTCCTGTCCGGCGCCGCGCGCCAGCGTCGAGATGAAGTCGGCGCCGAGGGCGACCAACACGGCTCCGACAATCCCCAATCCGATGCCGCCGAGCACGAAACGTCCGCGGCGCGGGACGCCGCGGGTCGCCGCACAGACGACAGAGATGATGAGCGCCGCTTCGAGCACCTCGCGAAAGACCAGTAGTGCGACGGCCAGCATGCGGCTACTGCACGATCAGACGCCCTTGGGCAGTCTCGCGGTGAAAGTCCCCGAAAAATCCGTAGCTGCCGGCGCGTAGCGGTCCGACGTAGATCACGACCGTGTGGTTCGGCAGGACGACGGTCTCGCGACTGAAATCCGTGCTCTCGAATTCCTCCGGCGTCGCATCTTCGTTCTTCACGATCAATTTGATCTTGGTGTCCGCGGGCACCTTGAGTTCGACGGGTTGGTAGTGGTGATCCTTGATCACCAGTTGGAACTCCGGGACGTCGTCCGCGCGGGCGGCGCAGCCCAGCGCAACGGCGAACAAGGCGGCCAAGACTCGAGAGTGCTTCACGTCGGCTCCGGTTCACAGGAAACGGGTCAAATGATAATCGTTCGCATTCGCATATGCAAACTCGTTGGATTTGAATCTGCCTATGCGGCGGAGTAGGACTGAAAGAAGGCGACCTCTCTAAGTTCATTGAGGCGGCGGTGCGCGCTGAGCGATTCGGCACGCGCGCTTAATGCGCGTGATGCTCGACACCAACATTCTGGTGAGCGCATTGATCTCGCGATCTGGACCAACGGATCGATTGTACTCAGCATGGAAGCAGCGTCGTTATGATCTCGTTACCAACAACGAGCAGCTCGAAGAATTGCGACGCGTCACGCGTTATCCGCAAGTAAAACGACTGCTTGATCCAGGTGCCGCCGGCACCATGCACAACCCACTGCGCGACTCTGCAATCGTCTTGGACAAACTACCGACGAACACAGGCGGTGATCACGCAGCTCAAGGCCGAGGACTGGGTCATCGAGGACGCGGATCTGGCCCCGCGGTCCCCGCTCATCTGGCGGCACATCAACTTCCTTGGGCGGTATACATTTGCCGTGCCGGAAGTGGCGGCCAGCGGGCGTTTGCGGCCGCTCAGCAATCCGAGTTTCAAATGGGACTCTTGAATGCCCTTCTAGCTGGTTTGCGTCGCTCTTCGCCGAACGGGCCCATCTGCAATCGAGCCGGTGCGGACCGGCGCCGTGGCCAGCTCGCCGTCAGCCGCCCCGATCGATCAGCGCGATCCGCGAACTCTCGCGAATGCGGTCGAATACGATCGAGCGGCCGTCGCGGGTCACGTCAAAGTCGCGGATGGCAACGTCGGGCGGAAGTTCGGTGATTTGCCGTTCGACTCCCGTGTGCAGGTCGATGAGCCAAAAGTTCTTATGGCCCACCTCGCCCTTCAATAGAACGATGGCGGCGCCGTCAGGGCGAAAGGCGACGCGACGTGCGCCGCGAGTCAACATCAGGGTCGGGATGGAATATGGCCGGCCGTCGCGCGCGACCGCCCGAAGGACAAAGGCCGTTCCCACATCGGCACCCGAATACACGAGGTATTCGCCATTCGGGGACCAGACCGGATCGATGGAGTACTCGGACACCAGCTGGGTTGGCGCAGTGCCATCCAGTGAAATGCTCGTCAGGCGCGGCTCGCCATCACGAAGCGCCGCGGATACGATGGATCGGCCGTCCGGCGCCCAAGCCGGATCACCACGCAGTTGCAGCGATCGCGTGACGTCACGCAACGCTTTTCCACCGCTGTCCATCGTGTAGAGGACGGTCTGCATGCCCTCGGCAACCGTGAAGGCGATCTGCAAGCCATCTCGTGTCACTGCGGGGGCGCCGACGATGCTTGCATGGGGGTCGCTCCAAATTTCGCGGCTCTGACCCTCCCGGGTCTTCCAGATTCCCTGCCGCCCGGCGCGCGCAGACACATAGAGGAGGTAGTCGGGTCCGGCACGCGGCGAGAACCCCGTTGCGACGACCAGCGAGGCTGGCGGAGCCGCGCGCTGACCGGCATCGGCGCGGCCATCGGCGCGGGCATCTGCGGCGGCATCGGTGCCGGTATCGGCGCCGAGCGGCGTGCTCCAAACGCTGGTATGCGAGTCTTCGACGGTTGCGACGAGGCGATTTCCGCTGGCGCTCGCCGCAAGGGATCCATAGCGCTCGAGTCCGAAGCTGATGCGGTGGGGAACGCGATGCTCGACATTCAAGGCGTACAACCAGGGACCTGCTCCTTGTGGGTCGCTGGCAAGATAGGCGAGCGTGTGCTCGTCGAGGAGGACCGGGTGACTGACGCGCGAGCGATGAAAAGTCATTTGCTCCAGTCCCTCTCCCGAAACGCGAATGCGCCAGATATCCCAGTCGTCAGGCGGCGTGCCGCGGACAAAATAGATGAAGGCGTCGTCGGCAGACCAGACGGGAAAGTGGCAATGCACGCCGGATGGCGCGAGATAGATACGGTGGGACACGCCTTGTGGGTCCCGTACGAAGAGTGGATCACCCGGTGCGGTGGTGTGAAAAACGATCTCTTTGCCGTCATGCGACCACGCCGCTTCCGCGACGCCCGGGAGAAGGTCACGCAGTTCGCCTCCGGCGGTCGGTGCGGCCAATAGCTTGATATCGTCCGCGTGCGATCCGTCGGAACTGCGCGTCCAGATGGTCGCCAGGGAGGCATCGGCCGTGAACCCGAGCGTGCGAATCGAGGGATTGACGAGTTCCGTGATTTTGCCTTGGGTGAGGTTACGGTAGTTTCCGCTCCCGATCTGCGTCAGCCACGCGTCCATCTGACCGTCGTGGTCGGCGAGAAAAGATGCCCATCGGCCGTCCGGCGAGATCTCGGCCGCCTGCTCTCGTCCCGGCCAGTCCGTCAGGCGGGTAAACGTCGCATTGGCGAGGGGGTTGTGCCAGGTCTCGCTCGCTGGCCTGCCAAACCGGAAGGCGCCGTAGACGAGTAATAGAGCGATCGCGATGATCGCGGCAATGGATTGGCGCCGCTTGGGCGAATGAACGGAGCCGGCCGCCGGCGTGTCGGGCACCACCCCTGCGTCGGGCGCCACCCCTGCGTCGGGCGCCAAGCGCGCCGTTGGGGCCACGGACTCGGACTGCGAAGCCTTCCCCACGATGGCCGGCTGCGGCACGCCCTCGGTGGAGTCTGCGAGCTTGCCGCGCCGACCCTCCCACCAGGCGTCCAGTTCCGAACGGAACGCATAGACCGAGCCCTGCTTGTCGTGCACGTGCCGATGCACCGGCATGCCTTCACGGCGCTCCCAGCGCTGAACGGTCGTCACGTCGCGGTTGAAGTGCGCCGCGATCTTCTTCCACGAGTCCAGCCGGCCCCTCCCCTCGCCGATCACCGGCGGTCGAGCATCACGGGAGTCAGTTTCATTCATGAGTATCCATTCGCTTCAGGTCGAGCACGCAGCCAGCCTCCGCCCCGGCACAGTGTAAGGCGGGAAGCGGCTACCGCGGTAAAGCGCGGCATTGGACGGCACTGCGCAGCATGCGGCCTCTTGCCCTTTGACCGCTCCTCCCGGCTCCCGCAACTCTCAGCGCTGGCCCGGCAGGTACGCAGTCGGCGGCCCTGGAGCAGGCCCTCGGCGGACTTCCGCGGTGACACTGCCGGGAATGGCGGAGCAAATCATCGAAATGGAGAGTGAGTATGAAAAGCAACGACTTGACACGGCTGACGGGCGCCGGCGCGGTTGCGCCAGTGTTGGCATCGGCGATGCTGATCGTCGGTAGCGTCGGCGTGACCCGCGCGCAGCCCGATGACCGTCCACGGCTGCCCGAACGCTTCAGCGGCCTGCTCAACGACTACACGCCGCCCGCCCCCACCGTCGCAGGCGGCCCGTACGAGATGCATGGTAAGTGGTCGCTGCGCTTGCGTGATCGAACCGCCGCGATCTTCGCCGCGGAGATGACGATGGAGACCGCGGACTTTGCCAATACGGACTCGAATCGCGATCCGACGAAACTGGGCCCTCATACACACCACATCAGTGTCAGGGACGGCGTGGTCCATGACGATCCGACGGATCCGATCAACTGGAAAACGCAATGCCCAACCTTCAAGCCTCCGGTCTCCGATGGTTTCGTCGTCACCGGAACCGCTTACGTCACGGGAAACGGGGGTAACCCGCCGTTTGGCAATCCATCCGACGTGACGATCTGCATCCTCGGCGGCACGCCGAGCCCCACCATCACCGGAGCCCAGGCGTTCGTCGAGTTTTCGAACTTCACGCTGAGCTTCAAGGCGGCATCCCTCGCCAGCACTCATTTCGGCACCCAAGCCATCAATGGCGTCGTCGCGAAATGCGAGCGCCCGTGGAGCCGCCTGTCCGGGGACTGCAAAGTCGCGATCGTCGACTGACCACCATCGAATCATTGCCAACTGGAGAAAATCGTCATGAAGTCTTTTACCCACGTGAACCGTATGAAAACACTGTCTCTGCGTATCGCAGCCCTCCTCGCAGGCGCAAGCGCGGCCCACGCCGTGCAGCCGCCCGATCCGGTCAGCAGTGACGCGTTCGACAATACGGCGGCCGGAAGCTATGCACTTTCCGCTGAAACGACCGGCACGCTGAACACGGCGATCGGCTTCGAATCGCTCTACCACAATACGACCGGACAACTCAACACGGCGCTGGGAGGTTCCGCCCTATTTGGCACGACCACGGGCACCAACAACACGGGCGCCGGCGCGTATGCGCTGCATTTGAATTCGACGGGCAACGCCAACACCGCCAGCGGCAGCTACAGCATGTACTTCAATACGGCCGGAGGACTCAACACGGCCAACGGAGCGTCGGCCCTCAGGAGCAACACGAGCGGAGATGAGAACACGGCCTCGGGCGCCTCGTCGTTGTATTCGAACACCACGGGATTCAACAACACGGCAACGGGGTCAGCTGCGCTGTACTCGAATACCTTTGGATCCAACAACGACGCGTCGGGCGCCTACGCCCTGACCTCGAATACCGCGGGGTCATTCAATGTGGCGGCAGGAGCCTACTCTTTATACGGGAACATCACCGGGTCCGGCAACGTGGCAGCCGGCGAATATTCTCTGTACACGAATACCACCGGTGAGTCGAACATCGCCGTGGGACCGTACGCCATGCTGGCAAACACGGTCGGCGACTTGAACGTCGGCATCGGCAGCGACGCGCTTGAATCGAACACCTCGGGCAAGGGGAATATCGCAATCGGTCCGTACGCCCTCAGTTTGAATACCACGGGTTCGCACAACATTGCCGTCGGCAATTACGCCGGAGTCGAAGTCACGGGCTCGAACAATATCGATATTGGCGCCGAAGGCACGGCGTCCGACAACGGTGCGATTCGGATCGGCACTCCGAAAACCCAGACGAAGGCCTATATTGCCGGCATCAGCACGACCCACCTCACCGGCGCGGCCGTCTATGTGGATTCGTCCGGTCAACTCGGCGTCCTCGCCTCGTCCGAGCGCTACAAGACGGCAATTTCAGCGATGGGTGCGAATACCGACAAGCTCTCGCAATTGCGGCCCGTGACGTTTCACTTGAAGTCCGACCCGCACGGCGAGGTTCAATATGGCTTGATCGCCGAGGAAGTCGACAAGGTCTATCCGGAACTCGTCATCCGCAATGAGTCCGGCCGGATCGAGGGTGTCCGCTACGACGAACTGGCTCCGATGCTGCTCAACGAGGTGCAAAAGCAGCAAGCGCAGCTGCGGGAGGCGATGCAGCTGAAAGACCAGGTGCGGCAGCAACAGCGGCAGCTCGCGGAGTTGCTGCGCCGAAACGCCGAGATGCAGGCCGCCAACCAGGCCATGCAAGCGGCGATCGTGAAGCTGCAGGCGCGGGATCAGCGCCTAGCCAGGCGCTGACGCGGGCTGAACCGGTCGCGAATTTGTCCTGAACCCGTCGAAGCCGTCATGCCCCCGCCGCCTCCCGTGCCGGGGCATGACGCTCTGAATGGCCGCCGCGCCTTCCCTGTTCGGCGACCTAGCCGTCATATCGGGGTGATGTGTACGTTTCATGGCCGCGACATCTCGTGCATTGAAGGCATCGTCGCTTTTCTTCATCAGGGACAAGGCGTGGGAATCACGCCCGCTTCCGTTTGACTCGTCGTGTTTGCGAGAAAGCGCGCGAGCAGCAGCATCCAAACTGCCATCAGGAAGCGCTACGAAGCCGATGGGAGTGCCGGGCGCATGAACCTGAATCGAATCGACGATCCGCTCCAAGAGCTCGATGTTGGCATCCGGTTGACGAAGACCTCCCCCTATGAGGACGGCATCCTGGGTCACGCTGGCAAGTCGGGCCGTGACAGGGGCTTCAGCGGACCCGTCCAACTTGATGACTGGCGCGAAGCGCCCTGGCGCGCCCCGTTCGTGATCCGTTTCTGTTGCGAGGGCGTCCTCCAAGGCTCGTGCGGCTGTGGAGTGATCGGGCTATGGCGTGATCGTATACTTGGCTGCCGATACCTTGGATTTGGTGTAGCCGGGCGCGAAGGCAATCGCGCGGATCTGCTCCGAGCTGCGGACCATGATGGCGCCCGAGTACGGTGTCGAGTTCTGCGTCGGAGCCGTACCGTTGGTCGTGTAATAGATAGTCGCGCCGGAGGTGGCATCGGCAATCTCGACCGATTGTGCGGAGGTGTAAGTACCCGCGGCGGGCGTGAACGTCGGCGTCGCCGCCGGGAGCACCGGGACCGCATCGGCGAGCTCGAACACCGTGCCGTTGCTGACGCCGCCGCCGAGCGTGATGCCATAGAGCGAGCCGTTCTGATCGGCCCCCAGAGACGTGTCGGGATACGCCCCATCCAAAGAAGCGTTGCCAAAGAAGTCGGAGGCAACCGAATAGATATATTCAAACTGGAAGCGCACGAACTTTCGCGCCAAATTGAATAGGACGCCGCAGCCGGTGGGACAGTTGACAGAGTCGACGAAGCCGCCCTCGCTTGTCGTACCCCAATACGATCCATCGTCCGCCTCGAACAGGCCGGCGAGCGGCGTGCCTCCGTCGGGACCGCTGCTGAAGCTGTAATGCATGATGCTCGTGTAGAGAGGAGACCCGGCAATTTCCTGCCGCAGTTCGAAGATCGTGCCGGCGTTGTCGGCGCCGCCCGCCTGCGTAGTACCCCAAATGTCGCCGGCTTCCCCGCGCAGCCCGCCATTCGGCGCATCGCCATCATGCGGAGCACCCGCGAAATCGTGCAGCTGGACGTAGGACCAGCCTTGCTTGGCGCTGCGGCTCAGCTGGAATACGGTGCCGCGGCCATAGATGCCGCCGTCCGGCGTAGAGCCGAACAAGCTGCCATTGCTGTCCAGCAGCAGATCATCTCCGACGTAGGTGCCGTCCGCACCGCTGAAGCGGTGGAGTACCTGCAGAGTCCAACCGCCCCCGATTGCTGACGGGCGCAACTCAAACACCGTCGTGTCGGTGGTTCCGTACAGATTTCCCGCCGCGTCGATGACCAGGCCATGCGGTTCATCTCCATCAGCGTGGGAAAACGAATGAAGGATGGACTTGGTCCATGGTGAGCCCGCGTGCGCCGGCGGAATCAATTGAAACACCGTGCCGCAGCCGGTAAATTGCGGGCTGCAGGTCGGGTCGGCCGACTCACCACCCAATTGCGTCGTGCCGTAGAGGCTGCCGTTCGGGCCGGCGACGAGCTTGCCGAAGGGTCCGAAACCGTCCGGGGCCCCCGAGAACGCATAGACCGACGTCTTGGTCCACGTGGTGCCGCCGGACGGCCGGGAGAGCTTGAACACCTCCCCCTCGAGGTATCTACCACCCTGCGTATCCACCCCATAGCTCGTACCGTTCGGCTCCACCAGCAAGGCCGGGGCGTAGCCGTGGCCGTCCTTGCCATCGGCAAACACATGGATCGGCACTTCCTGACCTGCGAGCGCAGCCCTAGCGCTCATCAAACCGACGAGCGCACTCATTCCTGCGGCGAGCAATCTGATTTTCATCTGTCTCTCCTCGAGTGATCGAATCCTCGGTGTGGGGACTGCCTATACGTAGAACGTAATTGACGCTCGGCGGCGGACATTGACGTTGCCCCCCGATGAACGCAGCGCCCACAGAACGCGCCGAAGCATTCACACGCGACGACCACGGATGTGGCCCCCCCCTGTAACGATCGGTTCGGCGGCACCACCATGTCGAGGTGCACAGATTCTGTCGGATCCGATTCAACACACTTTCATACCGGAGGAATCACCTATGACCAGCTTTCTTTTTATGACGATCGTTGATGCGTTTGCGCACGCCTTTGCGCTTTACCCGATAGACCACTCGCAAATGGGCGCAATCGCTCACTCGCAGGGTCTCGCCCGGCGGGACACCAACACCGGACGCGATCCCTCAACCCACAATTTTTGGAGAATTTACCCGTGAACACTCGCACCAGCATCCAAGCTTCGAAACTGGCGATCGCCATCGCGGTCTGCCTCTCACCGGCCCTGCAGGCCCAAGCCAACTCGGGCGTCGACTTCAAGGTCGCGGTCCCCGCGGCACCCACAACGATGAAAACCTATGAACTGACGGCCACCAAGGCGCCCGTCGAGTTCCTCAATGAAATTCTCGCGGCCGACAAGCTTCCGGCCGTGCAGCTCGAACGCAACACGCTGATTGCGCGCGGTGCGACCGGTCAGACCGAGCAGGACCGCTTGCGCGCCTATGCCGATCCGGTGAGCGGCGACACGCACTTCATCCCCAATTTCGCGGAACTCGTGGGCACGAACGCACCGCATGCGGCTGCCGCGGCCCTCGCACAACCACAGGCCGAGAGTCTCGCGCGTGCGGCCTTGGGCGACCCGCGATTCATTCCGCAGGACGCGACGCAACTGCACGTCGATGAACCGATCACCGTGATGGGCGGCTCGCAGGGCCGAGCCGGCCAGGTCGATTCCCTCGCCGCGGCGGAGCATCCATCCAACGCCAAGCTCGTCATGACCATCGTACCTGCAACACGCTATGCCGATGGCTTGCGCGTCTACGGGGCCGGGTCGCACGCCGTGGTCTCCCTCGCCAACGACGGGACGATCGTCGGCGCGCTGCGCCGCTGGCGCACCGCATCGGCGGGCGCGCCGATCGAGACGAAGGTGACGCCCGCGAGCGTGCGTGCCGACATCGAGCGACAGCTCGAGCCGCAACTCGGCCGCAACGGCTCGCATGCGACCGTCGACAAGATCGAACTCGCCTACTACGACAACAATGCGAAGTATCTGCAGCCGGTCTATCACTTCGAGGCCACGATCGCCTCACCCGGACAAAAGGTCGGTAGCGGCCGAATCTCCGGTTTCGTGCCGGTCGGTGCGACGCTCGAGCCCGTTCCCGACCTTGCGGCGACCCCCAGCGGGCCGTTGCCGACCCAGCCGCAGCATCGGCCCGAGGCTGACATGATCACGCCCAACGCCACGGCGTCTTCCCATATCACGCTCGGCGAATACGTGAACACCGATACGACCAACGGCGCCTATATCGACATGTCGAACCACTTCCTGTCGGGCCTTACCTTCCTCGATAGCATCATCCCGGGCTGGACTCCGACGGTCTCGCGCACGCAGTGGTATTACGCCTACCCCTTCGAGGTCAACAGTCCCTCGTCCCGGTACTACATGAATGCGGTCAACGTTGCCTACACCGTACCGCACGGCGATTGGCTCGAGAACACGACGTACTCCGACTATGCGGACTTCTGGTACGTGACCGACATCGGCACGAACGGCAATCCGGGCTTCGGGGCGGCCGCGGGCGGGGTGCTCGCGACGTGGGTCATCATGTCCTGCGAAGTCGTGCCGTCGATGTACGATCGGCAGCACGAGGCCGGCGCAACCGACAATCCGTACACGGCCTTCAATGCCTGGTGGCCGGTGTTCCAAGGCCTGCACAACGTGATCGGCTTCCGCACACAGATGTTCTACCCGGACGACACGCTGAACTTCGAGTTCGGCTATGACGCGTCCCTGGGCGGCGACATCAATGCGGCTTGGTTCCAGGAAGTCGGCGCTTACGACGGCAACGACGGCACGTACCATGATGGGCACTTGATCGGCAACCCGCTCGTACACTACGACCGCGCCTCCACCATGATCGACGGACGGGATCTTGGGCAGTCGCTGTTCAACGTCGCAGCGCAGAGCGCCTCCGGCACTCTTTATAACTTCTGGATGAACAACTGATCCGGGGGAACCGCGATTGCGTGAAGCGGCGATCGGCTCCGACTGCGGGGCCGATCGCCTTTACTTATTACGCCTGCGCGCAAACGGATCCCGGGCGTCGGACCCTTTTGTCCAGGCGCGTTGCGCGCCGATGTCCATCGGTCGCATACTTTCATCGATTCAACCGCATGTCGCCCCTCGCGTACCAGATCGATGGACCTCGAACACAATGCCTCAGGGAGAATCGCATGAGATTGACACCTCACCTGACGACGATCGCCGTGACTGCCCTGTTGACCTCGTCCGCGGGTTTGACTCAGACGGCCTCGGGAGACGACACGACGTCATCCAAACACGCGACTCCCGTTCTCAAGGACCCCATACCGCTCTCGGAGCGTCCCGTATGGACCGTGACCGCCCCGCCGGACGAACCCGCCGCCGTCCCGATGTCCAAGGCCGGCTTCGATGATCCAGGCGTATTTCAGACCCGTTCCGACAGCGTCGCGCCCGCATCCAGCACGCTCTCACCACCGGTCACCGTGAGCTATTCCGGCAGTTCATCCGTACTGACCGTCAATAATGCCGGCACGGGCAAGGGTATCCAGGTCAATGACACGAATTCAAAGAACACCAACAGCGCTCTCTGGGGCACTGCGAACGGCGGCGGTGCGGGTCTCAGCGCTTACAACAGCGGCACCGCTGGACCCGCCGGTAAGTTCGGCGTCACCAATTCCGGCAGCTCGCAACCGGCCGTAACGACGACAACCAGCGGCTCGGGTCCCGCACTGCTGGCTACGGTCACCAACAAGTCCGGATCCACGATCGTGATTCACGGCATCAACTCCTCGACTGACGCGCAGTCGGTCGGTGTCGAGGGCAGCGCAAGAGGGTTTGGAGTGGTCGGATCCAGCGTCGATGGCGTCGGCGTTTCCGGCGCCAGTCAAAACGATGTCGGTGTCTACGGATCGAGCAATGGCAGCGGGATTGGCGTTTATGCTTTCTCGTATGGCGGTACGGGACTGGAAGTCGGATCCTACCAAGGGACCGCGGCTACTTTCGGAGGCCCCGTGCAATTCTCCGGGGGCACGGTCAGTCTGGATTCCGAATTCTCGCTCGACCGCGAATCGACGACGAATGCAACCGCGCTCTACGCGCACAACAAGACCGGATGGGGCGCGTACGTCGCCAGTGACAATAGCAACGCACTCGTGGCGCGCAGCACCAACTCGCATGCGATCGATGCGCAGGATATCGCCGGCGGCTACGGAATCTACGCGTCCAGCGCCACCGGTTACGCCGGCTGGTTCCAGGGCAAGGTCATGATTACGGACTTTCTCGTGGTCGATGGCACCGCTTATACGAGCGATCGCAATCTCAAGTCCGACCTCGCACCGGTGGACGGGCAGCAAGTGCTGGAGAAGATCGCGAAGATACCCGTCCAGTCCTGGGATTACACGGCGCACCCCAATCGCCGGCACATCGGCCCGATGGCTCAGGATTTCCACGCCGCCTTTGGCCTCAATGGGGACGACGAGACCCACATCACGGACGTGGACGCGCAAGGCGTCAGCTTCGCTGCGATCCAGGAGTTATATCGTCAAAATCGGGACATGAATCGGCAGACGCAGGAGTTGTCGCGGCAAAACCGCGAGCTGTGGCAGCAGAACGCGGTTCTGCAAAAGGACCTGGCCGACCTGCATGCCGCTGTCGACGCGCTCAAGACGCACCGTGATTGAATCGCGTGGGCGCTGGTTGCGCCGGCTTCCCCCGTCATGTCGATTGGTTTTGCGCACCGCAAC
>Ga0302320_10001703_pt1 | contig 52537 bp, 35 predicted proteins | sample Bog_T0_3_FD_202130 | JGI IMG/M metagenome (GOLD analysis project Ga0302320, IMG submission 202130) | Peat permafrost microbial communities from Stordalen Mire near Abisko, Sweden - Bog_T0_3 | ecosystem: Environmental > Terrestrial > Soil > Wetlands > Peat | place: Sweden: Abisko, Stordalen Mire...
GGCAATTGGACTTTGACGAGCACAATCAGCCCCGGCACGGGCGTCTGGTGGGCGGGGTGGTGATGGACTCGGCAAGCCAATCGGAGAAGTCCAGCAGAAAGCTGCACGGCGCCGCGCCCTCCGCGGAACTCGAATTCACCTCAGGGGGCCACCTGCACCGCGCGCACCTGGAGCGCGGCGCGGCCATGGACAGCGACGAAGAGCGCGCGCCGGTGGCCGGATCAGGCACGGCGGGCTCCGGCTTGCTGCATGTGAGCCGGAGCTGGCGTTCGCCCCTGGCCGACATTGAGTTTCGCGATGCCGGCCATGGACAAATCGAGCCGGCCACGGTGCGCGGGACCGAGGGCGTGGTAGTGACTGGCGAAAGTCAGCGCGGCCAGGGCGCGAAGCTTCCTTCCCGGCTCTCGGCTGACCAGGTGACGTGCGCCTTTGGCCCTGGCTCGACGTTGAGCGCTCTGAATGGAGTGGGCCACGCCCGCATCGAGGAAACCAGCGCCACGGGAGCCCGCCAGACCACCAGCGGCGACCGGCTGGAAGCGCATTTCGCGGCTCCCGCGGCTGCGGGCGCAACCCCCGCTGCGAGAGGCGGGCAGGGCGGCGAGGCCCAGGTTCAGTCGGCCACGGTGGAAGGGCATGTGGTGCTCCTGCAGTTCGCGGCAGAGAAGCCAGGTGTCCAGCCACGGGCCCCGCTGCGGGCCACCGCCGGCCGCGCCTTCTATGAAGGCGCGGGAGAGTGGCTCCATCTGACGCTGAGTCCGCGCGTCGAGGACGGCGGATTGCAGCTTACAGCCGACAAGGTGGATGTTTCGCGAGCCTCCGGCGATGCCTTTGCGCACGGCAACGTGAAGGCCAGTTGGACCAGCTCCGGAAATGGCCAGCAGGGAAGGCCTGCCGCCGCTCCAGGCGTTGTCACCATGGGCGGGCAGGCTCCAGCCCACGCGATTTCAGCCGAAGCCCAACTGCATCAGGCCACCGGCGAAGCGACCTTCCGCGGACAGGCGCGCCTGTGGCAGCAGGCCAACTCGATTGCCGCCCCGGTGATCGTGCTCGATCGAACCAGGCAGACGCTGACGGCCACGAGCAAGGATGCGGCGGAGCCGGTGCGGGCCGTCCTGGTCACCGCGGCTGGCTCGGAACCGGCAAAGGCGCCAGCCAAGGACGCAAGCGCCCCCCCCTCCGGGCCTTCCGTCATTCGCGTGCGCGGAGGCGACCTGAAGTACTCCGACGCTGAGCGCAAGGCGGTGATGCGTGGCGCGGCCCTGGGCTCGGTGGTGGCCGAGACCGGGACCGCAACGTCGGTTTCCGGCGAAGTGGAACTCCTGCTGCTGCCCTCAGGAAACCATGCCGGCAAGGACGGCGGACAGACCCAGGTGGACCGCATGACGGCCAGGGGCAGCGTCATTGTCACCTCCGAAGGGCGCCGCGGAACCGGGGAGCAGTTGGTGTATTGGAGCGAAACCGGGGAGTACGTGCTGACCGGAACCGCCGCCAACCCGCCCAGGATGACCGATCCCTCGCGGGGCACAGTCTCCGGCGAGGCTTTGATTTTCCACAGCCGCGATGATAGCGTCAGTATCGAAGGCGGCGGACGCAAGACCACAACGGAGACTACGGCGCCAAAGTGAGGCCGTAAGAGAGCAAGGGGCGGCGAAAGCGAGCCTGATGGATACACTGATCGCCGAAGGAATCGGCAAGAGCTACAAGGGACGGCAGGTGGTCCGCGGAGTCGACCTTAGAATCTCCCGCGGCGAAGTCGTTGGACTGCTGGGGCCAAACGGCGCCGGCAAGACCACCAGCTTCTACATGATCGTGGGCCTGGTCACCCCGGAGACCGGCCGGGTGATGGTGGACCAGACCGACATTACCCGCGTGCCGATGTACCTGCGCGCCCGCAACTATGGCATCAGCTACCTGCCCCAGGAGCCTTCGGTGTTCCGCAAGCTCACCGTCGAGGAGAACATCCTGGCCGTGCTCGAAGCGCAGCCCCTGGGCAGCCGCGAGCGCCGCATCAGGTCCGAGCGGCTGATTCACCAGCTCAATCTCGGACACATCCGCACTACCCGCGGTTACGCCCTTTCGGGCGGAGAGCGCCGCCGGGTAGAGATTGCGCGCTCGCTCTGCATCCAGCCCAACTTCATCCTGCTCGACGAGCCTTTCAGCGGCATCGATCCCATCGCCGTTCTGGAACTGCAAAAAATCATCTTTGACCTCAAGGCCAGCGGCATCGGGATTCTGATTACCGACCACAACGTGCGCGAAACGCTCAGCGTCACCGACCGGGCCTATATCATCGCCGAGGGACGCATCTTTCGCGCCGGAACGCCGCATGAACTGGGCAACGACGTGGAGGTGCGGCGCGTCTATCTGGGAGAGGGCTTTTCGCTGGGCTGAGGCCGGTTGCCGGCGGGAGACGGTTGAAAGCTGGTTGCAGGCAAGCCGGCTTCCGTCAATCCCCCATTGCAGAGGATGGGGCGCCGCATTCCAGTCGGAGATTCCCGGATTGAGCACCTCCCAATCCGGAACTGCTGCATCGGTTCGCTGCATTTTGGCCTTTAACTCCTTTCCCACAAGATTAAAATTGGATTGAGTCCAAACGGAAACCGGGTCCATCGTATGGCGCTGCTGCAACCCAAATTGAGCCTCAAGGTCTCGCAACGCCAGGTCCTGACACCGGGCCTGATGCAGATGGTGAGCGTGCTGGCGCTCAACAAGCTCGAACTGAAGGAGATGATCGATGCCGAGATGGTGGAGAACCCCGTCCTGGAAGAGATTGATGAATCGGTTCCGATGCTGGATGAGGTTGCGGGACGCGAACAACTCCAGGAGCGCGCGGAACGGCTGGAGCATCTGGAGCCAGGAGCCGAGGAATTTACAGCCCCACCCAAGGACCCCTTCAACGAGGTCGATTTCGGAGCGTACTTCCAGGAATACCTTGACCCCGGTTATCGCACACAGCCGGAGTTCGAAGAGAACGAAAAACCCTCGTTTGAAAACTTTCTCTCCCAGCCCACGACTTTGTCCGATCACCTGGCGTGGCAGTTGGGAGCTCTGACCCTGGAGCCCAGGCTGCACCAAGCGGCGGAGTTCGTCATCGGCAACCTGGACGAAGACGGGTTCCTGTCCGGCAGCGAGGAAGAGCTGGTCGCGGCCTTCCGCAGGCAGGCGGAGAACGCGGAGTCCGAAAACGGGGCAGGGCCGGACGGGGCAGGGCTGGCGTTGTTGCGCCGGGGCATCGACCTGGTGCAGCATCTTGACCCCGCTGGCGTGGGAGCCCGCGACTTGCGCGAGTGCCTGCTGATCCAGATTGCCGCCCAGCAGCACGAGTTTGCCCAGCTCTATGCCCGCCAGGCGACCGGCACGGAGACCCCTGAGCCGGAAGAGGACCCCCATCGCAGTTTCCGCGCCGAGGCCGAGGCCCGCATCGAGGAGCGGCGGCGCAGCATGGAAGTCGCCGCCCTGATCGTGGACCAGCATCTCCACCTGTTGCAGAAAAGGGACGTGAAAGACCTGGCGCGGGTGGCCCACATCACCCCCGCCGAGGCGCACGCCGGGGTGGAGTTCATCCGCACCCTCGATCCCCGCCCCGGCCGCCTTTACAACCGCGAGCAGACGCGGCTCATCGAGCCCGACGTGGTCTTCATCAAGCGCGGCACCGAGTGGGTGGTCTCGATGAACGAGGAGGACCTGCCCAGTCTGCGCCTCAGCCGCCGCTACCGCCGCATGCTGGTAGCCGAAGGCACCGACAAAGAAGTCAAGGACTACGTCAAGGAGCGCTTCCGCTCCGCCCTGCAACTGATGCGCAACATCGCCCAGAGGAAGAGCACGATTCTGCGCACTTGTGAAGTGATTGTGCGCCGCCAGCAGGAATTCCTGGATCTGGGCATCGAGGCGCTGCGTCCGATGATGATCAAGGAGGTGGCCGAGGAAATTGGGGTACACCCCTCGACGGTGAGCCGCGCGGTGGCCAACAAGTACGCCCATACTCCGCAGGGCGTCATCGAGCTGCGCTTCTTCTTCTCCGAGGGGTCGAACGGACCGGAGGGCGCCGACACTCCGCTCTTGGTGCTCAAGCGCAAGGTCCGCAAGCTCATCGAGGAAGAGAATGCGCGCCATCCGCTGACCGACGACCAGTTGGCCGCCATGCTGCAGGCCCAGGGCATCCAGCTCACCCGCCGCACCGTCGCCAAGTATCGCGAAGATATGAACATCCCCAGCACCCACCAGCGCCGCAGCCGCGAGGGCTAAAGCGCCGCGCGGCCCGCGGCGGGGAGCGCGCGCGATACGCAACGATGTGCGCGAGGCAGGGAATTCCGTCGTTCGACGCCGCGACCTGCTTGAGGCGGCTTCAAAGTGCAAAGCACGAGCACGGCTTGTTGCACGGCGCATTCCCTGGTTTCTCAAAAGCATGTTCCATTCCGACCATTCCTGGCCTCAGGGCAGCCGGTTTTTTCGCCTCTCTGAGGATGAGCTGCTGCCGGGCGCGTGATTTTCGTGCCACCGGTCCGGCAAATGCTATAGAATCCGAAGTTCTCCAGGCAGAAAATCGCACTGCGAGAACAGGGAGCGGAGGCTGACCATGGAAGTGGAGTTCACCGCGAGAAAAGTAAAAATCTCCAAGGCGCTGCGTGCGCAGGCCGAGGAGGGAATGGAACGTATTGCCCGCATTCTGGGCAAGTCCGCGCGCGCCAGCATTGTTTTTGACGCGCAGAAGCGTCTGCAGATTGCCGAGGTCACCATTCAGGCCCGGCTGCAGACAATCGTCGCTGCCGGCAAGGCCGATACGCTCGAGGCCGCGCTCAGGGTGGCCATCGAGCACGCCGAGAACCAAGCGCGCCGCCATCGTGACCGGCGGCTGGAAAGCAAGCGCCTGCCCAAGGTGGAGAAGGTGCTCACCGCGCCTCCCGTGGCCCGGCCCAAGTCCCGCGCCGCCCACCCGGAGGCGGAGCTCGCGGAAGAGAAGCCCGTCCGCGCCGCTCGAAAGGCCCGCGCCACCATCGCCGTACACTCGTTCCCACCGCGCAAGACGGTGGTCGAGCCGCACATCCTCAAGTCCGGCGAGGCGATTTCCGTCAAGCCCATGACCATTGAGGAAGCCGTCAAGGACACCGAATTCCGCGACCGCGACCTGCTGGTCTTCCGCGACCCGGCGGGAGACCTCTTCGTGCTCCACCGCCGCCGCGATGGCCAGATGGAACTGGTGGAGATTCCTTAAAGCATCGCTTCAACCCTCCAAGCCGGTTTTGCCCCAGCCTAGCATCTGCCCTTGCGGTGGACGCCGGGCTGGGGCAGCGCGCCCGCCAGATTCCACCCCACCGCGCAGCGCAAGCCGGAATACAATTCCCACGCTGTTCCGGCGTCCCGCGGGGCCGCATCGAGGATCTTCCTCGACGCCGCATCCTGTTCATGCAATTGGCCTGCGAGGACCGAGGATGAGCGCAAACGCTGCCCTTCGGTGTAGCATTGGCCCATGACGCCTTCAAAGCCGGCGCCCCAGGCACCCGCAGAGAGCACGGCCCTCAAACCCGCCAGAGATACGGACAAGCCGGGCAAGGACAAGCCGGGCAAGGACAAGCCGGGCAAGGAACTGGTGATTGTCACGGGAATCTCCGGAGCGGGCAAGGCTTCCGCCTTGCGCGCCTTCGAGGACCTCGGCTTTCACGCCGTGGACAATCTGCCCTTGGAACTGCTGCCCGATTTTGCCGCGCTGATCGGCAAGTCGGTGGACATCGAGCGCGCCGCCATCGTCGTCGATGTGCGCGAGGGCCTGACCCTCGACCGCCTCCCCGAAATCCTCAAGCGGGTCAAGAAGCTCCTGCCCACCCGCGTCGTCTATCTCGACGCCCAGGACGCGGTGCTCGTCCGGCGCTATTCCGAGACGCGCAGGCCTCATCCGCTGGGCCGCCAGGAGACCGTCTCCCGCTCCATCGTCGAGGAGCGCCAGCTTCTTGACCCCATCCGCAATGTGGCCGATACCCTCATCGATACCTCGGACTTCAACGTCCACGAGTTGCGCGCCCACATCCAGGACCGCTTTGGCCACGAGGACCGGTCCACCGACCTGCTGGTCTCCTGCCTCAGCTTCGGCTTCAAGAACGGCGTGCCTCTGGACGCCGACATGGTCTTCGACGTCCGCTTTTTGCCCAACCCCCACTTCGTGCCGGAGTTCCGCAAGCTCACCGGCATGGACCCCAAGGTGGCAGCTTATGTGCGCGGCTTTCCGCAGACAAGGGAATTTCTCGACCGGGTGACGGACCTGATGCTCTACCTGCTGCCGCATTACGTGAAAGAGGGCAAGAGCTATCTGACAGTGGGCTTCGGCTGCACCGGCGGCCAGCACCGCAGCGTGATGATGGCCGAGGAGATGGCCCAGCGCCTCAAGAAGGCCCAGTATCACGTCAAAGCGTTGCACCGGGATATGCCGCGGTAACCTTCGCCCCTCAGCCAGCCAGCACCTGAACCCATCCCCCGCTCCTCTGCGGGCCAATCGGTTCCCGGCGCGTGCGAAAGCACTTACACAAGGCCGGGAAATGTTTTATATTCCGATAGCCATGAACTCTGGAACCCGATCTTTGCTGCTCCCCCTGCTGGCCCTTGCCGGGCTGTTTTCCGCTGCCTCCGTCGCCCTTGCGCAAGACGCCCCCGCGCAGGCCGCTTCTGCGCAAACCGTCGCCGCCAAACCCACTGTGGCTGAAGCCCTGGCATTCATTGACCATGCGGAGCAGGAACTCAACACACTCGGCATCGATGCGGCCCGCGCCGCCTGGGTCGAGGAGACCTACATCACCGACGACACGGTGGCTCTCGAAGCCGCTGCCAACGACCGGGTCATCGCCCGGCAGACCGAGCTGATCGGCGAGGCGCGGCGCTTCGACGGCCTCGCTCTGCCCCCCGATGCCGCGCGCAAGCTGCTGCTGCTCAAGCTCAGCGTGGGCCTGCCCGCGCCCTCTGACCCCACTCTGCGCGCCGAAACCACCCAGAAGGCCGCCGAGCTCGACGCCGCCTACGGTCGCGGCAAGTTCTGTCCGGACTCCGACCCCGACCAGTGCCTGGGCATCGACGAGCTGGGCGTCAAGATGGCCCGCAGCCGCGATCCCAAGGAGTTGGCGGCTCTCTGGGCCGGCTGGCACTCCATCGGCGCGCCCATGCGCCCCAACTACGTTCGCCTGGCCGCACTCAGCAACCAGGGCGCCCGCGAACTGGGCTTTGCCGACACTGGAGCCCTGTGGCGTTCGCAGTACGACATGACCCCCACCCAGTTTCAAGCCGAGATCGAGCGCCTCTGGACCCAGGTCGAGCCGCTCTATCGCGAGTTGCACACCTACGTCCGGCGCAAGCTCATCGAGAAATACGGCGATGTCGCTCGCCGCCCCGACGGCATGATCCCCGGCCATCTACTTGGCAACATGTGGGCCCAGGAGTGGGGCAATATCTACGACGTGGTCGCGCCGCCCTCCGGCCCTCTGCCCTACGATCTGGGAGCCATCCTCAAGGCGCGCAACACCGACTCCCAGCAACTGGTCCGCTACGGCGAGGGATTCTACAAGTCCCTGGGCTTCGACCCCTTGCCCGGCACCTTCTGGAAGCGGTCCATGCTCTCTCATCCGCGCGACCGCGACGTGGTCTGCCACGCCAGCGCCTGGGACGTGGACAACGTCCGCGACGTGCGCATCAAGGCCTGCTTCCAGCCCACCGCCGACGACTTTGTCACCGTGCATCACGAACTGGGCCACAACTACTACCAGATGGCCTATCGCAACCAGCCCTTCTTCTTCCGCGACGGCGCCAACGACGGCTTCCACGAGGCTATCGGCGACTCCATCGCCCTCAACGTCACCCCGGATTACCTCAAGAAACTGGGCCTGATTGACGCGGTCCCGCCGCCCAGCGCCGACATTCCGCTGCTGCTGCACACGGCTCTGGACAAGATCGCCTTTCTGCCCTTCGGCCTGCTCATCGACAAGTGGCGCTGGCAGGTCTTCTCGGGCCAGGTGACCCCGGAACACTACAACAGCGCCTGGTGGGCCCTGCGCGAAAAGTACCAGGGCATCGCCCCGCCCGTCGAGCGTTCCGAGGCCGACTTCGACCCCGGCGCCAAGTACCACATCCCCGGCAACGTGCCCTACATGCGCTACTTCCTGGCCCGCGTCTACCAGTTCCAGTTCTATCGCGCCATGTGTCAGGCGGCAGGTTACCAGGGACCGCTCAATCGCTGCTCGGTCTACGGTTCAAAGGAAGCCGGCGCGCGGCTGAACGCCATGCTGGAACTGGGCCGCTCCAAGCCCTGGCCCGAGACGCTGAAGGTGATGACCGGCTCCGACAAAGCCGACGCCTCGGCCATCGTCGAATACTTCCAGCCCCTCATCGACTGGCTCAAGGAGCAGAACAAGGGCGAAAAGGAAGGCTGGACCCTACCCGCCGACCCGATGAAGTAACACAGAACTCAACTGACCCCATATCTGACCAACCCCAAAAGCCTGGGTGCCCCAGGTCTCGATTTTGAGACCTGGGAGAGCACAAACCTCATGGGCCGGTTTTTGTTTTCCTGACAGACTCCACAGATGTAGGATGTCTGGATGACGAAGGGGCTTGTTCGTTATCAGCAATGCGGCTGCTTTCACTTCCTCACATTCAGTTGTTATCGACGGCTTCCGTATCTCGGCACGGAGGCTGCGCGCAGTCTATTTGAGCGTTCCCTTGAAGCCATGCGCCTCCGCTACGATTTCGTTGTTTGCGGCTATGTCGTCATGCCGGAGCACGTTCACCTGCTGGTCAGCGAACCAAAGGATGCGCCGCTCAGCAAAGCCATTCAAGCCCTGAAGCTGTCCGTGTCGGTTCAGAGCCAGGAAAGCCCGTTCTGGCTAGCGCGCTATTACGATTTCAACGTGCAGAACGAAGACAAACGAGTCGAGAAACTCCGCTATATGCATCGCAACCCAGTCAAGCGCGGTCTGGTCGAGAAGCCGGAAGATTGGGCTTGGTCGAGCTTCCGGCATTACGCAACGGGAGAAATTCGCACCGTGGAGATCGAGTCGTTTTGGACCGGCGCGCGGCGAGATGGGTTAATCGATCCCAGGTCTCAAAATCGAGACCTGGGGCACCCAATCTTGGCTGTAGATTGAGATGCGGGCCACCCGCCGCAAAGGAGGTTGGAAATGCTCACGATTGCAGGGGGAATTATTCTCGCCGTGCTTGGCCTGTGCGCCTTGTACGGTGTCTTCTGGTTGATCTGCCTCGTCATCGTCGCAAAAAAGGGGTAATCAACAATCAGTGTTCGCCGGTTGGCCCCGGTCGCTCGCTGTTGTGGACCGGGGATGTCAGTACGATTCAGAGGGCGTGGCTATGACGGAACCCGGCGGTTGTGCATCTCACTCGTGTTTTTCGCCGTCCCGGTACCCCGGCAAAGAACGAGACGCCGCGTGGCCTGACTGCTGTTCGAAACACTAGGGGACTAAACCACCCTCCGCACCCCAGGCAGCCGCACCAGCGGATCGGAGACGAGCCATGTCGCAATGCAGGTCAACAGGCCAACCGCGCCGAACTTGACGAGGGCGGGTGCGAACCATCCGTGCAGCAGCAGGGCGATGCCCACCAGCACCGGCGGATGAAGGATGTACACCGCGTAAGCTCGCCGGTTGAGCCACGCCCAGAGGGCTGACGGCTGGTTCATGCGCGCCCGGGCGAACAGCAGCCACACGGCGATCAGGCCCCAGGCGACGAGAGGCTCCCAGAGCGCATAGAAAATCGCGGTCCAGGAGAATCCGCTGGAGAAGTTGGATTTTCCTGGGCCGTTGAGCGCGCGGGCCAAGGCGCTGCCCAGCGGCATCAGAGGCCAGGTGATGGCGAAAGCGATGATCCCGGTCCGGGCGTTCTTCCAATCGAGTTGCCGCAGCCAGTCATAGCGCCAGGCGGCAATGCCCGCCGCGAACAGAAAAATGTACGTTGCGAAGTAGCCGAGTTGCAGCCCGAAAACATTCACGCCCGTGGGTACGAACTGGCGAATGGCGAGTGCCGCGGCTCCGGTCCCGAGGGCGCTCAGCAGCCACCACAGCCCGGAGGGAACCGGCTTTTCCGTGCGCTCGGACTGTGAGAGCGGCGCGCCGAGCGTTGCCCTACAGGCGCAATAGGCAAGACTGAAGATCAGCAGAGCCTGCGCAAACCAGAGCGGGCCATTGATGAAATGCTTGTGCCGCCAGAGGGAGCGGATGCAGGTCCAGAAGCCGTCGCCCTCCCAGGAATTTACCATCGCGGCGGTCAGCGGTCCCAAGATTAGGCCGAATGCCAGCAAGGGCAGGCCGAGGCGCAGAAAGCGGTCGCCGATGAAGCGCGCGTAGCCCTTGCGCTCCAGCGACGCAGGCGTGAAGTACCCGGCCAGCAGGAAGAAAAAGCCCATGAAATAGGCCTGGTTGGTGGTGCAGAAGAGGATGAGCAGTTGGCTGGAGGGCGCGCTGGAGGGCTCGATCTCGCGCCAGAACCAGCCGCCGATGGCGCCGTAGGTGATGGCGGTGTGATGCAGGATGACCAAGGCGGTCACTACCGTACGCAGGCGATCGATATACAGGTCGCGTTGTGCCATGAGCCATTGTACGTATTGCGCCGGCAAGCCAAGCCCAGACGGGCATTGACCCAAGCCCTAGGCCCGGGACCGCAGCCATGAAATGGGCGGGAATGCGCCTGCCTCCCCGGCCCGAGCGCTGCGTCACCCGCTGCTCTAGCGTTGCTTCACCGGATGGAATTTGTGATCGTGGGACTTGGAGAGCTTCCCGCCAAAACCGTAGGGGCCCGCGTGAGACCGATTCAAGTGCCGCGTGTGCATCTTCTGTGTGCTCATGGCGATGTGCGTGTGGGCGTGCCGGGCGTAGACGCTCAGTGGCGCCAGAAAGGCAAGCAGCCCGAGGATCGCAAGTCTGTTGAATTTCATTCGTTCACCCCAGTTCTCCCTGGAGTATCGCGGAAACGAATGCTCATCAACTTGCGCAAGAGCAAAGGCGGATGCGCCCTGTCCCGGCTTCGAGACCGGGTGCACCCGCCGCAGCGGCTTGCTCGTTCCCTTTGTGCGGTTCGGTTAGTACTTGACGATGGCCGCGAATGAGTCGGGCTTGAGGCTGGCGCCGCCCACCAGGGCGCCGTCAATCTCTTCCTGGCCGATCAGCGAGTGAGCGTTGTCCGGCTTCACGCTGCCGCCGTAGAGAATGCGGACCGCCGCGGCCACGTCAGCGCCCAGCAGCTTGGCCACTTCGGCGCGGATGATCTTGTGCGCGTCAACCGCAATCTCCGGCGTCGCGGTCTTGCCCGTTCCAATGGCCCACACCGGCTCGTAGGCAATCACGATAGGCGCCGCGGCCTCGGCCGTGATGCCCGCGAAGGCCCCGGCAATCTGGGTCTTGAGCACGTCGGCCGTCTTGCCGGCTTCGCGCTCGGCCAACACTTCGCCCACGCAGACCACCGGAACAACGCCGTGCTTCAACGCCGCGTGCAGCTTCTTGTTGACGATTTCGTCGGTCTCGGCAAAGTACTGGCGGCGCTCCGAGTGGCCAATCAGGGTGTGCGTTCCGCCTACGGCCGCAAGCTGGTTCAGCGAGGTCTCGCCGGTGAAGGCGCCCTCCTCGGCAAAGTGGATGTTCTGCGCCCCCACCGCGACGTTCGAGCCCTTGGCGGCGGCAATCACCGTGGGCAGCAGGACCGGCGAGGGGAACAGGGCGATCTCGTCGCGCGTGTGCCCGGCAACGAGGGGTAAAAAGGCATCGACAAACGCCTTGGCTTCAACAGGCGTTTTGAACATCTTCCAATTGGCGGCAATCAGGGCTTTACGAGACATTTTGTGAGAACTCCTCAAGGTGATTTTAGTGGATGGAATGGACGAAGGGAGGTGATGGTGGGCACAGGGAGCCTCAAGGAACTGCGAAGAGAGAAATCAGCCCAGCTTTACTCGTGCGGGCCGGCCACCTGCACGGCTGTCAGGTCGGCCGGCACCTCCCCGGCCATGAACGCGGCGCGATGATCCGGGTCGCCGAGATCCATCTTGAAGTGGTGCCATGTTCCGTCCTGCAGCACGCCCATATTCCATGGCCCTGAAACCGAATCGGAAAACTGCCAGAGAATGTGGAAGCCTTCCTCGTTGGTGAACCCCTCGCCGTCGGCTTGCAGAATCGCATCGCCGCGTTCCCACAGTGCCGAGCGCAGCGCATGGAGCGCGTTGCCGCCTTCCTCCGTATCGGCGCCCTGCAGGTGCTGAAAGTCATAGACGGTCCTCACCTCGGCCAGGTATTCGGCCACCCATTGGACGCCGCTTTCCGGTTGGCAATCGCCCGTGTCCTCGACGAAGTCCGCGACCTCGTCCTGCCCGCGGGAGCCGTCGAAAACCGGATTGCGCTCGATCAAAGCGACCTCGACCTCGTCATGGCCGGAAAGCAGAAGCGTCTCCCACCCCTCTTCGCTTCCTTCTTCGATGGTCAGCTTGAAGTCCGGATGCTGGGCATGAATGAACTGCGCCAGCTCCTCGAAGGGAGGGAACTGTTCATCTTTCGACAACACCCGAGTGTAATAGCCCATTTGCCTCCTCCATCGTTTGCGGCCAAGCCTTCTGGTACTTGAGTTTAGTACTTGAGTTGCAGATAGCGGTGACGGGGGGAGCAGAGAGTCTTAACCCCCTGAAATTCGGGCCCAAACCTCGGGGCCTTTAGGTCCGGATTGAGGTGTTCCGAAGCGAGTGCAACTGTAGTGTCAGGGCAATTCGCGAATCGCCGGTTCGTGGCCCTCAAGCGTCGCCGGTTGGCGCATGGCCCTTGGCGGGGACGAATGCTCTATGCGATACAGTTTCGATGAATGGGAACGACATCTGCGCTCGCGCCCCTCCGTTCCATTTCCAGAATCGTACCCTTCGCGCGTAACCGTTGGTCTCGGATATCCGGGTGATGCTACCCTGTTGATAGCGTGACTTTTCGAACCTCATTTCGTGCCGCCCTCTCGACCGCCATGGGATTGAAGCCTGGATATGACTCGGTGACCAACTGTGACCCGGCCGAAAAGCAAGAATCATGCAAGTTGTTGATTCCAAACGTGGCCCCGTAGCTCAGGTGGATAGAGCAGCAGTTTCCTAAACTGCGTGTCGGAAGTTCGAGTCTTCCCGGGGTCACCATACTATTGACAAAACAAGCCTCCCAGAACCAGAGAAGACAATCGGTTGCACTCCAGGAATTCTGAGTGCCTGGCTGTGGCGTCGTCAAAGCGCGGTTTCCCGGCCCAACGATTGAATAAAAGACCGCTAACGTCCGTTAAGAAAGCGAACGCCTGCAAGCATTTGGACACAGTCGGAGAGGAACACCCCAAAAATGGCATTTTTCAACTGGAGCGATAGCCTGAGTGTGGGCGTAAAAGCGTCGGATGACGACCACAAGAAGCTGATAGATATGCTGAACCGCCTGTATGAAGGAATGAAGAACGGACAGGGCAAAGAGGTGGTCGGGAAAGTCCTTCACGATTTGATCCGTTACACCAAATTTCACTTCGCCCGCGAAGAAGAGTTCTTTGCCAAAACCGGATATCCTGCCCTGGAGCACAAGAGAGAGCACGCGGAACTTGTGAAGCAGGCAGAAGAGTTGCAGTCAAGGCACAAAAGCGGCGAGTGTGCGCTCTCCATTGCGACCCTGGACTTTCTAAAGGACTGGCTGATCATCCACATTCAAGGCACTGATAAGAAATACACGGAACATCTCAACGCTGCCGGTATTCGCTAGCCGAGAGAGGAACGCCCTTGAATAAGAGCGCCTTGGGAAGAGCATGGCTGGGCTCATTGTTGGCAGACCTTGATGCCGTCTGGGGTCGTGCCTTCCCAAAGCAAGAACCTTGTGGATTCAATCTCGTAAGACGTGCCACGACCGCGGCTCCACAATCGATGCTCCCCGGAAGCACCGCTCTCAAGAAGCTTCTTCCTCAAGAAAAGACCGCGCTCAACAATTCCGCAGTGGGCATGCGAAGGGTCGAATCGGTTTAGGGTCTGATTTTGAGCGGCTATCTCAAACTGCGTGTCGGAAGTTCGAGTCTTCCCGGCGGCGCCACTTCCAGCGCCTTGCGGTCAAACAGAGAATCTACCCCGCCTCGCCTGCCATTGCGCCGTCGAGGCCCGCGTCCAATCGATCTCCCGGATTTTGACTTCGCACCCCTTCCCGTCTATAAAAGTTGATAGCATGGAAATCCGTTCCATGCCTTTCCGGCTGCTCCTTCAAGGGCGGCGCACCCCACCACGGCAATCGCCAGGATGCTCGGGAAGGCGGTGAAACTCCGCCACTGCCCCGCAACTGTGAGCGCACCTGCGCATTGGCCCGTCCTTTCGGCCAGGGCAGGGAACCAGCCAGGGTTTTTCCGCACGCTGCGGAGACCCTCATCAACCACTGCGGACCAGCCCCGTTGGGTGCGTTCGTGGGAAGGTGGCTGGAAGAGGCGCAAGTCAGGAGACCGGTCTTCGGCGCCCCCAACCCGCTTGCGTTCCGAGGGGAACGAAGGAGCCTTCATGCCTGCTTCCGCCTGTTTTCGCGTTCCACCACACCACCCTCGATTGAGTCGCGTCTTATCCTTTTCATCCGCTTTTCTTCTCCTTGCCTGCGCCGTCCTGTGTTCGGCTGCCTCCATCCGCGGCGTGGTCACCGACGCCTCCGGAGCCAAGGTGACCGGCGCCAACGTCATCCTCGTCTGCAGCGGTAAAGTCGTCGCCAGCACCGTCTCCACGGCGGACGGCAGCTTCCAGATCCTCACCGGCGTCGAGGGCCGCTTCTTCCTCGTCGTTTCCGCCAAGAGCTTTCGCCAATTGGAGACCCCCGGCTTCTACGCCGGCCGGCTGGACTCGGTGGAGCACAACGTGGTGCTCGAACCGCAGTGGGTGCGCGAGTCCATCGTGGTGACGGCTACCGGAACCCCCACCCCCCAGCCGCAGACCAGTGCCTCCACCAGCGTGCTCGCTCCCTTTGACCTGGCCCTGCGCGACGACCTGGTCAGCGCGCTACGCCTCATGCCCGGCACGTTCGTGGTCCAGGACGGCCAACTTGGCGCACAGACTTCGCTATTCGTCCGCGGCGGCGATTCGGACTCCAACAAGATTCTGCTGGACGGGGTCAGCGTCGGGGACCTCGGCGGGGAATTCGATTTCGGCCCGCTCTCCACAACCGCCCTCGAGCGCGCCGAGGTCTATCGCGGCCCCGACTCCAACCTCTACGGAGCCGATGCCGCCAGCGGCGTAGTCAGCCTCACCACCCCCCACGGCACCACCAGCTTTCCTTCCCTGCTCATGCAGGCCGATGCCGGCAATCTCACCACTTCCCGCGAAGAACTGGAAGTGGCCGGATCTCACAACAAGCTCGATTACCTGGGCGCTTTCAGTTGGCTCCAGACCGCCAACAGCATCCCTCTGGACGAGTACCATCTGGCCACCACGGCGGCCAACCTCGGCTGGCAGCCCACCGGGAACACCCAGATTCGCGCCACCCTCCACTACGGCGTCGATGCCCACGGCGTTCCCAACTCCTGGGACTTCTATCACATCAGCGACGACCGCAAAGAGGGCGATCAGGATCTCTACTTCGGCGCTTCGCTCGAGAACCAGACCACCCCCGACTTCCACAATCGCTTTCAGTACGGCCTCACACGCAAGCGCGAGCAGTCTCGGCAGTGGTATGCGGCCGGCATATGCATCCCCGCCGGCAGTTGCGACGGCGCATTCGGCGCCTACACGGGCGGCAACTTCTACGGCCTGCCCATCGCCATCCAGGGCGCCAACGGCTATCGCACCACGGGGCCCGCGCTGCTCAACTACAGCGCGGCCAACGGCGGCGACTACCCCAACCGCCTGGACCTGATCTCCAACCGCGACCAGTTCATCTACCAGGGAGACTATCGCCTGACCCCGCATCTGCTGCTTCTGGCCAGCTTCCAGTATGAGGACGAGCGCGCCGCGGAGCGTGAGCCCTATCCCATTCCCGCCTACGCCACCAACGACAAAATCGATCGCACCAACTACGACTACATCTTTGGCGCACACGGCGACTTCTTCAAGCAGCGCCTCTTCTATACGTTGGGCCTGGACGCGATGCATTACCAGTTGATCGGCAACGGCATCTCGCCCCATGCCGGCCTCGGCGTCTATGCCGTACGTCCGCGACACGGCGTCTTCAGCGGAACCCGTCTCAACGGCAGCTTCTCGCAAGGCATTCGCGAGCCGAAGATAACCGACCAGTTCGGCTCACTCTACGGTCTTCTCCAGCAGTACAAACAGCTGGTCACCATACAGCAGATGCACGTCTCCCCCATCGAAGGGCCTACCACCCGCACCTGGGAGGCCGGCGGCGAGCAGGCGTTCTGGAGCCAGCGCATTGTCTTCCGCGCCACCTACTTCCATAATGAATTTGGCCGGGACATCGAGAGCGTCGGCGTGGGCTTGATCCCGGTGCTGTTTCCAAGCCTGACTTCCGCACAGCAACAGCAGCTCCAGTCCACTCTCCAGAGCAACAACGCCTACTCCATGGACCTGAACTCGCTCGCCTTCCGCGCCCAGGGCATTGAAACCACCGTCGAAAGCGGCATCGGCAAGAACATCTTTTTCCGCAGCGGCTACACCTACCTGGATTCAGTGGTGCAGCACTCTTTTTCGAGCGACAACGAGGGGGCGATCGGGATCGCTCCGGGCACATTCGCCGATACAGGAATCCCCGTGGGCGTCTATTCGCCGCTCAATGGCGCGCGCCCCTTCCGCCGTCCGCCCCACACCGGCTTCTTCACCGCCAGCTATGCCGGCAAGCGCGTCACCGGCGTCTTCACCTCGGCCTTCGCCAGCCGCGGCGACGACTCCACCTTTCTCGGCTATGCCGACCTCCAGCAGGGCAACTCGCTGGTCTTGCCCAATCGCAATCTCGACTGGGGCTACGCCAAGCTGGATCTGGGCGGCAGCTTCAAACTGCTCGATTGGCTCAACATCTACGCCCAGGCGGAAAACCTTACCGACAACCAGCACATCGCCCCCATCGGCTATCCCAGCCTGCCCATCACCCTCCGCACCGGCCTGCGCCTGGAGTGGACCAAGGCCAACAGCCGCTAAGACTTCTCCCCAAGTCTTTTCATGCGGGACAAAATCGGCCCACCGGCAGTGGATTTCGCGAGGAATTCACACCCGGCGGGCCGTTCTTCGTTCCGGCCATGCCATCATCGATACAGCACCCAAAGATAACCGAGACTCCGTCCCCGATTTCGGACTCGTTTTCCACATTTCATCGCGCGAAAGTCTTTGTGTTGACCCATTTTTCACTAGGGAAAACCCGCGCCGCTGTCACAAACTATTTACGTCCAAGCCATCGGCCCTTTTCGGTCTCTCCAGCCATGCCGGTCAATCTGAAGGTTGGGGCAAAGGCAGCACCATCGCCTGCCGCCCGGGACCTCTAAACGGAACTCTAAACAAGCTGTGAGGAGAATATGAAGCAAACTTTTTGGAGCAGTGTCGCACGCATCGGCCTTTTTCTTCTGGCCATAGTCATCTGCTGTCTGCCAGGGTCGGCGCAACAAACCCTGGGCTCGCTCAACGGCACCGTGGTGGATCCATCCGGAGCCGCCGTGGCAGGCGCAACGGTCACCGCGACCAACGCCGCCATCAACGTCACCTCCACCACCACAACGCAGGGAACCGGCTTTTTCCAGATTTTCAATCTTCCCATCGGCGCCTATGTGGTCAAGATCAGCCGCGAGGGCTTTGAACTGACCGAATTGACCGCGGTTCCCGTGCAGGAAGCCCGTGCCACCACCGTCAATGCAACCCTGAAGGTGGGCAAGGCCACCGAATCGGTGCTGGTCACAGCCACTCCGCTGCTCAACGCCACTGACACCACCAACGGCTACACGCTGGACTCTGCGGCCATCGATCTCACCCCTCTGGCCACCGGCAGTTTCACCCAGATGGCCGTGCTTTCCCCCGGCGTGAACGCCGAGCTGCTCTCCAACCTCGACTCCAACTCCGGGCTCGGCAACCAGCCCATCTGGGCCAACGGACAGCGCGACACCTCCAACACCTTCCAGGTGAACGGCGTCGACGCCACCAACCTGTTCAACGGCAAGAGCTCCTCTGGTTCCACTTCGCAGCGCTACAACTTCAACATCGGCGGCGGCAGCACTTCGTCCACCTCTTCGGCCGGTTCCAGCGCCGTTGGCGGCGCGGCGCCCGTCGGCACCTCGGTTTACGGCTCCAACGGCAACAGCCTGCCTTCGCCTCCGCCCGAGTTCCTCCAGGAATTGCGCGTCAACGCCTCCATGTACGACGCCCAGCAGGGCGCCACCAGCGGCGCGCAAATTGACGCCAGCACCAACACCGGAACCAACACCTGGCATGGTCAGGTCTATGGCAACTTCGCCAACAACGCCCTAAACGCCGCCCCCTTCTTCTTCAACCAGCAGTATCAGCTCACCACCCAGGGCGTGGGCGACTTCCCCGAGTCCATGGCCAATCCCGCCCTCCATCGCTGGACCCTGGGAGGCACCATGGGCGGTCCGCTGAAGAAAAACAAGCTCTTCGTCTTCCTCGCCTACCAGCACCGTTACAACTCCGACCAGGGCACCGGCCTGTCGCAGATGACCGTCCCCACCGGCCTCACCGACGACCGCAGCACCGCCGGCCTGGACGCCGCAGCGGCCTCCTGGAACAACGGCAAGCCCTTCTCCAAGGCCATCGACCCCGTCGCCGCCGCCCTGATGAACGCCAAGCTGTCCAACGGCCAATACCTCGTCCCATCGTCGCAGGCCCCCGCGGACTCGATCTATCATTTCGGCGTCCCCAATGTGAACCTGCTCGGAACCTCCATGCTCACCGCCGACCAGGCCACCGCCTCGGTCGACTACGACGTCACCAAGACCGATCGCCTGTCCGTCAAGTACTTCTACCAGAACGCGCCGGTCAACAAGCCCTTCGACTATTCGCAGACCGGCGGCTTCCCCGTCACCCAGAACAACGGCTCCCAGGTGGCGGCCATCGATAACACCATCTCCATCGGCTCCCGCCTCAACTGGGAGCAGCGCCTGGGCTTCGTGCGCATGGGCTCCTACGGCTTCTACAGCCAGGATCCGGCCATCGCCAGCTCCTGCGGCGGCGCTGCCAACTGCGGCCTCAACTCTACGCCCAGCCTGCCCACCGGACAGACCTACTCGGACTTTTTCACTTCCGGTATGCCTGGACTGCTCATTCCCGGCATCGCCAGCTCCGGCAGCGAGTCGGCCAGCCTCAAGGTCGGCCCCTATAGTTCGTTTGCCAACATGGGCTTCTATCAGAACCGCGTCAACCCCTCCACCAACGTCATCTTCACCGCCGGCAAGCACACCATCGTCGCCGGTGGCGGATACAGCTACACCCAGTTGAACATCACCAACAACCGCACCGGTATCGCCCAGATCAAGACCAAGACCGGCTTTGAAAACTTTCTTCAGGGCAAGGTCGGCTCATCCAGCGTCCTTGAGAGCGTTGCCGACGGCCATAACAACGCCGATCGCTACTATCGCGCCAACGAACTTTCCGGTTATCTCCAGGACAAGTGGCAGGCACAGTCCAACCTCAGCATCACCGCCGGCGTCCGCTACGACTATCACGGCGGCATGACCGAAAAATACGGCAACATGTTCAACTTCGAGCCCAGCCTCTACGATGTGACGGGAGACGACACGACCCCAGGTGGCTTTCACGTCAACAACGCCGGCTTCGTCATTGCCGGCAACAACAAGTTCCACCCCACGGCCGGGACCACGGATTCCACCCTCGCGGGGCGCCAGTGGGGCATCTCGCCCCGAGTCGGCTTTGCCTGGTCGCCCAAGAGGGATCATGGCTCGGTCGTCGTCCGCGGCGGCGCGGGCATCTATTTCGACCGCGGCGAGCTCTTCAGCTACCTCTCCCAGCCGGCCGGCAGCGGCAATGGCGGTCCCTTCGGCGTCACCGAGTCCGCACCCCTGGCCAGCTTTGTCGTTGGCAACGGAAACGGCAATGGCAGCAGCACATCGCTTGAGAATCCTCTGAAATCGGCGCTGATCGCAGCCACCTACATTCCCCCCACCTCCGATCCGTCCACTATCACCAAGGCGCTGCAGAATCAGCTCGATATCATGACCGGGGAAAGCGCATCCTACGGTAAGAACTGCGGCGCCGTCGATAACCAGGAAGGCTATACCGACTGCACCGCGACGCTCAACTTCGGCGCCTACGACAAGCACAACGTGCTGCCCTACACCATCAACTACACCTTGAACGTCCAGTGGCAGCCCACCAACGATATCGCCTTCACCCTCGGCTATACCGGCAACCGCGGCCGCCATGCCGTGGTTCCGATTCCTTTCAACGAGCCCGGAATCGCCACCGCCAGCAACCCCATCCACGGCGAGACCGCAACCTATGGCTTTCAGGTCCTCAACCAGAACTCATTCGATGGCTACGACTACAACAGCATCGCCGTCGAGCCCTGGAACACCGCCGACGGCGGCAACACCGACTTCCGCGCACCCTACGTCGGATACAGCCCCAACGCAGCGCTCTTCAAGACGGTAGGCAACTCCGCATACGATGCCTTGGAAGCCCACGTAGAAAAGCGTCTCTCCCACAACTTCCAGGCCGGGGCCAGCTACACCTGGAGCCACTCCCTCGACGAGCAGAGCGACATCGGCCTGTTCTTCACCGGAGACGACCCCAAGAACCTCCACGATTCCTGGGCCTCGTCGGACTTCGACCGCACCCACGTCTTCAGCGCCAACTTCCAGGTTTCCTCCCCCGATCTGGTCAAGACTCACTCGCCGGCTTCCTACATCGCCAACGACTGGCACCTGACCGGCGTCGGCATCCTGCAAAGTGGAGAGCCCTATTCGCTCTACGAGTTCTATGGCGCCGTCGGCAGCATCAACTTTGGCAACTACCCAACATTGATGAACCCGGTGCTGGGAATCAAGGACCCCTCCCATCCTAAGACCGCCCTCACCGGCAATTCCGGACCGTTCCGCGGCACGAACGGCGCCTACATCCCAGCCATCGATCCCAGCCAAATTGCCATCAACTATGTCGCTCCCGGCCAGATGGGCGTTCCCGTCTCAACCGGAGACGATCCCCAGGACATCTACGAAACCAACTTTACCCAGGGCCAGCGCAACCTCTTCCGCCAGGCCATGCAGAAGCGCCTCGATCTCTCCCTGCGCAAGAACTTCCATGTCGGCGGCAAGCTTAACCTGCAATATGAGTTCAACGTCTTCAACGTGACCAACACCACCAGCCTCGACGTGCCCATGGATCAGGGCCAGATCCGTCAGAACGACGCCTGCTCCTACAACGCGACCAAGGCCGGCAACAATTGCGAACCCGGTTACGTGTATGTCAACTACGGCCAGATTGCCACCGGCAACACGACCGGTGACCAGCTGTCGGCTTTGGCCAATCTTGACCAGGTGCCCTACTCCACCGGCTCCGGCAAGAGCCTTCGCATTCCCACCGTCACGCCGCTGAACCAGGGGACTTGCGTTTCGGCCTACTCCGTCGCCCCAGGGCAAGGCTGCGCCAACAACGCTGCCAACTTCGGATCCGTCCTCGGCACCATCGGCGGAGCCCGCGCCTTCACCATGGGCATCCACATTACCTACTAACCTCCGGCTTCAGCCGCAAACGCGAAAAAGGGGTCCCTTCAGGGACCCCTTTTCGCGTTTGCAACCCCTCAATCCTCACTTGAGGAAAGGGCGCTAAGCGGTTACAAAAACGCCACTTGCTCCACCATGGAATAGGCGCTTGATAGCATCAATAGAAAATCTTGAAAGCACGAGGAATTTCCGCCGGACTGTACCGCCCCCTGGACATTTCGCCTTGCTGAACCGGACCGCCCCGGATTAAAGTGGTTCTTTCCAACAAATTGCCCGGCCTGTGTCTTCCTGCTGTCCTTTTTCCCGGGGTGTGCCTATGGTTTGCCCCAAGTGCCAGTCTTCGTCCTTGTCCATCATTCCCGCCGAAATCCGGCTCTATCGCAATCGGCCCCGAACGTTGAGCCATCCACCCATGAATCCGCCTCCTGACATTCAGGTCTGCCTGGATTGCGGCTGCTCGGAGTTCTCGATTCCTAGCTCCTGGCTCTCCGCCGGCTGGCTGCGCTCCATGCGTGCGCCTGCCGTTTCCACCGCAGTGACGGCAGGTTCCTGACCCGCGCCCCGATAACCTGAAAGTTCGCCAACGCTGAGCCGCCGCCGAGCGGCCCGTGCAGTCGCGCTTGCGAATGACCTCGACCCATACCCTTAAAGCAAAAGAAAAAGGCCCACAGCACGAAGCTGGAGGCCTTTGTTCCTGATTCCCGAATCAGCGTCAGAGAAGCGGGGCCGGGCCTTACTGATCCCTGACCCCTGATCCCTGATCCCTGTTTTAGTACATGCCGTCCATGCCGCCGCCGTGGCCGCCGCCCGCCGGAGCGGACTTGGGCTCCGGAATCTCGACAACCAGGGCTTCGGTGGTCAGCAGCAGGCCGGCGATCGAAGCGGCGTTCTGCAGAGCCGTCCGGGTCACCTTGGTGGGGTCGATCACGCCGGCCTTCACCAGGTTCTCGAACACGCCGGTTGCGGCGTTATAGCCGTAGTACGGTTCCGTGGACTCCAGAACCTTGGCTACCACAACCGCGCCCTCTTCGCCGGCATTGGCGACGATCTGGCGCAGAGGCTCTTCGAGCGAACGGCGCACAATCTGCGCACCGATCTTCTCGTCGCCCTCCAGCGTCTTGATCAGCGCGTCAACCGCGGGAATGGCGCGAACCAGAGCCACGCCGCCGCCGGGGACGATGCCTTCCTCAACAGCAGCCCGCGTCGCGTGGAGAGCATCTTCCACACGCGCCTTCTTCTCCTTCAGCTCGGTCTCGGTTGCCGCGCCCACCTTGATGATGGCCACGCCGCCGACCAGCTTGGCCAGCCGTTCCTGCAGCTTCTCCTTGTCGTAGTCCGAGGTGGTCTTCTCGATCTGCGCGCGGATTTCCTTCACCCGGCCATCAATCTCCGACGACTTGCCGCCGCCGTCCACGATGGTGGTGTTGTCCTTGTCGATGGTGATCCGCTTGGCCTTGCCCAGGTCCTCGAGCTTGACGCCTTCCAGCTTGATGCCCAAGTCCTCGGTGATGGCCTTGCCGCCGGTCAGGATGGCAATGTCGCCCAGAATCGCCTTGCGGCGGTCGCCGAACCCGGGAGCCTTCACGGCCGCCACGTTCAATGTGCCGCGCAGCTTGTTCACGACCAGGGTAGCGAGCGCCTCGCCCTCGACATCCTCGGCAATAATCAGCAGCGGCTTGCCGCCGCGCGCAACCTGCTCCAGAAGGGGCAGAAGATCCTTCATCGCGCTGATCTTCTTTTCGTAGATCAGGATGTAGGGCTCTTCCAAAACCACTTCCAGGCGTTCCGCGTCGGTCACAAAATAGGGGCTCAGGTAGCCGCGGTCAAACTGCATTCCGTCGACCGTCTCCAGGCCGGTGTGCATCGTCTTCGATTCCTCGATGGTGATGACGCCGTCCTTGCCCACAACCTTCACCGCGTGCGCAATGATGTCGCCGATTTCCTGGTCGCCGTTGGCCGAGATCGCGCCCACCTGGGCCACGGAACCCTCGTCCACGGGCTTCGACAGCTTGCCCAGGGCGCCGCCGTCGGTCCACTTGCCGTCCTTGTCGCGCGTGCCGATGATCACCGTCACGGCCTTCTCAATCCCGCGCTTCAGGGCTGTCGGGTTCGCGCCCGCGGCCACTGTCTTCACGCCCTCGCGGAAGATCGACTGCGCCAGCACGGTCGCCGTCGTGGTGCCGTCGCCGGCCACATCGGATGTCTTCGATGCCACTTCCCGAACCAGTTGCGCGCCAACGTTCTCGACCGGATCCTTCAGGTCGATCTCCTTGGCCACGGTCACGCCGTCCTTGGTGATCGTTGGCGAACCGAACTTCTTCTCGATAACCACATTCCGGCCCTTGGGCCCGAGTGTCGCCTTCACAGCGTCCGCCAGCGTGTTGACGCCGCGCAGGATCGCCTGACGCGATTCTTCACCGTGCAGAATCTGCTTTGCCATGCTTGTAACTCTCCTTAATCCAGTTGTCAGTTGTCAGTGATCAGTTGTCAGTTTTTCCCGGTTCCTGGTCATCGCTCAAAGCCCCTTATGGTACGGGCATGCTGACAACTGAGAACTGAAAACTGACAACTCGCGCTTCAGCGCGCTACTACTTCTTTACGATTCCCAGAACTTCTTCCTCGCGCATGATCAGAAACTCTTCGCCGTCGATCTTGATCTCCGTGCCCGAGTACTTGCCGAAGAGAATCTTGTCGCCAGCCTTCACGTCCAGCGGGAAGACCTTGCCTTCGTCGTTCGATTTGCCCTTGCCCACGGCGATCACTTCGCCTTCCTGGGGCTTTTCCTTGGCGCTGTCGGGGATGATGATTCCACCACGGACGGTTTCGCCCTCTTCCAAACGGCGGACGAGGATGCGGTCGTGGAGCGGGGTGAATGTGGTCGTTACAGTAGTTGCTGCCATTGTTTCGCTTCTCCTTCACGCGCGGACAAGGGTGCGCCCCGCCGCGGGTTTTGAGTGGTTTTGAAAGAAATACCGCGGAATGTTTGGAATGCCGCGCCAGGAAACTGGAGCAGCGGTCCCATTTGAGCAGTGCCGCCAGCAGGCTGCTAGCACTCTCACCTTCCAATTGCTAACGATAGGCAAGTCGCCCTCCACTTGTCAAGAGATTCTCGTTAAAGCTTGAGTGCATTCCGCTCATAAAGTGTGACTGCTGGCGCGGCGCGCCTGTCCCCGTCTTTCCCCCTCCCGCCTGTCGCACTCCAACCCCTACCGTTTACAATGGTTCCCATGCCTCGCCGCTCCCTCTTTCGTTTCGCCCTTCTCGTGGCCGTCCTCGGCCTGGCCGTTTCCTCGCTCGCGGCCGGCGCCCAGCAGGACACCTCCAAGCGCGGCCGCAAATACAAATCCCCCCCGCCGACCGCGCGCATCGAAGTCACCGTGCTGCGCGACGTCAACGGCAAGCCCATCGAGAATGCCGCCGTAATCTTCCACCCCATGGAGGGGGAGAAGGACAAGGGCAACATGGAGCTGAAGACCAACGAGGATGGCAAGACCATCATCGACGTGCTCCCCATCGGCGACACCGTGCGCCTGCAGATCATCGCCAAGGGCTTCCAGACCTTCGGCGAAGACTACAAGATCGACAAGCCCACGCTGGCTATCGAGATCCGCCTTAAGCGCCCCGGCGAGCAGTACTCCATCTACAAGGACCACAGCCACGACGGCGATGCGGGCAAGACGCCGGCCCCGGCTCCGAACGCCCCGGCTCCGAATAAGGACAAACCGGCCCCGCCCGCCACCGCGCAGCCCAGCCCGACCCAGCCCCAGTCCAACTGAGGCTGGGGAGGAAAACTCAACCCTTCCATCGCCTTGAGCCAGTTCACTCCGCTTGTGATGCCAACAGAACCCCTCAGCGGCAAATCCGCGCTGGTCACCGGCGGGTCCCGCCGCATCGGCCGCGGGATCGCGCTGGCCCTGGCCCGCGCCGGCGCCGATGTGGCCATCACCTACCGCTCTTCCGCTCAGCAAGCCGCTGAAACCGTCCGCGACCTCGAAGACCTCGGACGCCCGGCCTTGGCTGTCCAGTGCGATGTGCGCTCGGAATCCTCGGTGCGCGCCGCCATCGCCGCGACGGTGAGCCGCTTCAACCGTTTGGACATCCTGGTCAACAACGCCGCCGTCTTCGCCTCCGCCCCGCTCGACACCCTCAGCCTGGATCAGTGGGACACCGTCTTCGAGACCAATGCGCGCGGACCGTTTCTGGTGGCGCGCGAGGCGTTACCCCACCTGCGCGCCCGAGAGGGCCGCATCGTCAACATCGGCTCGCTGGGCGGCGAGCATCCCTGGCCCGCCCACGCCCACTATTGCGCCTCCAAAGCCGCACTGCACATGCTCACCCTCGCCATGGCCAAGGCCTTCGCCCCCCAGGTGAGCGTCAACTGCGTGGCCCCAGGCTGGATCGAGCTTGACCCGCAAGATGCTGAACTAGCGGTCCATTTTGCGGCTCGGACGCCCATGCGCCGCAACGGAAGCGCGGAGGACGTGGCCCAGGCTGTACTCTTTTTTGCTGCCGGGCCGCGCTTCGTCACCGGCCAGGTCCTGGCCGTCGATGGCGGGTTGGGCCTCTAGTTCTTCGCCCCTCGAAGCCGCACGCAATACCTATCCCGAAGCCAAGCAAGCCCAGGCGAGCGATCAGCGAGCGGCTGCCGCACGCAGTGCCGCAGGGCACTATTTGGCGAAGAGCCGCTTCCAGAAGCTGGAGCCCTTGGGAACGTCGTTGCCCAGGTGCGTGGAGCCGTTCTTCCTGGGCGCGGCGGAAAACTTGCTGGCGGAGAACTTCAGCGGCCGGTGGTCCCAAAGGCCTTGCGGCTCGGGCTGCGCCGGCCAGCGGGCGCCCTCCACGGCGGCCCTCGGGTTGGTCTCGCACAGCCGCCGCGCGGTCTCTTCGCCGGCGCGGTCGGCCACATACTTGTAGCCTTTTTTCAAGTGCGGCGGACGCCACTTCAGGTTGTGCGCGTCGGTGGCCAGAAAGTGGATCCAGTTGCGCTCCAGAAGCTCGTTGGAAAATGCCTCCGCCATGCGCCCGAACCGCCCATACAACGAGCCGGAGGTGACCTGCACCAGGCAGCCCTTGCGCACCCATTCGGCCAGCAGTTCTGGCTGCTTCAGCAGCACCGGGTAGCGCTCGGGATGGGTCACGATCAGCGTGTAGCCCGCCGACTGCAACTGGAACATCGCCTCGGCCATCTGCGGAGGAATCGCCATGTTGGCGAATTCGATCAGCAGGTACCCTTTGCCGTTGATCGAGTAGCGCAGCGGGTTGGCCGCCGCTTCAAAAATATTCTCCGCCGTCAGGTGGAAGTCGCACCCCAGGCTCAATTCGATCTCCCCCTTCAGCAGCGCGCGCAACTCGTCCAAACGCTCCTGGATGACCGCGCTCTGATAAGGGTAGGAGTCGCTGGCATGAGGGGTGCAAACAATCTCCGTCACGCCCTCCGACGCGGCTTCACGCGCCATTGCCAGCGAAGTCTCCAGGTCCGGCGATCCGTCGTCCACTCCGTAGATGAGGTGCTGATGGATATCAATCATTCCCTGCGTCTTCCAATCCCGCACCAGGCTTGTCAACGGGTTGCCAGCGCCTCGATCATCGAGGCGAAGATCTTCCAGCCGTCCGCCGATCCCAGCAGCAGTTCGCTCGACCGGTCGGGGTGGGGCATCATCCCCAGAACGTTGCGCTCCCGGTTCAGGATGCCCGCGATGTTGCCCAGCGAGCCGTTGGGGTTCGCTTCCGCGGTGATTTCACCCTCCGGAGTGGAATACCGGAAAGCAACTCTGTCCTCGGCCTCTAGCCTCAGCAGTTCCTCCGGCGTGCAAAAGTAGTTCCCCTCCATGTGCCCGATTGGAATCCGCAGCACTCCCCCCTTGACGAGCTGGTTGGTAAAGGGACTATCGGCGGTCTCCACGCGCAGATGAACCTGCTTGCTGATGTACTTCAACCCCGCATTGCGCATCAGCGCGCCGGGCAACAGGCCCGCTTCGGCCAGGATCTGGAATCCGTTGCAGATGCCCAGAACCAGCCCGCCCCCCGCGGCAAACCGTTTCACCGCCTGCATCACCGGCGAAAACCGCGCAATGGCCCCGGTGCGCAGGTAGTCGCCGTAGGCAAACCCTCCCGGCACCAGCACCGCATCCACTCCCGCCAGGTCCTCCGAGTCGTGCCACAGAAAGGTGACCGGCTCATGAGCCACTTCGGCAATCACATGAAATGTGTCGTGGTCGCAGTTGGACCCCGGAAACACCAGAACCCCGAATTTCATGCCTTTAGGGTACCAGTTCCGGGCAGCCCGAGGCACGGGCTTTTTCGCCTGAAACGGTCTTCAAGATCGGGAAGGGAAGCGCGGATACCGCAGCCCTTGTTGCCGCTGATCGCAAACTGGGCTGTGTCAGGGCAAACTCGTAAATCCCGTGAAGTGCAGGCGGGCTTAAACCTGCCAAGGACTTGCTTAAGTCTTCGCAGCCCCAGGACGCGGCCGGGGCAGCTTTTGGGTCGCGCGCGGCAATACATCAAAATGATGAAGGGCCTTACTCCTGAGCAAATGTTAATGAAATGGGTATTGCCGGTTCGCCGGTGATCCAGGCTTGATCAACGAATAGCAATGGCCTTTGCCCTTCCAGACACGGCTAAAGGGGGCCTAACTACCTTAAATACCGCCGTACGTTCTGATGCGCACAGAAGCTATGCTGGCGCCGGTCAACCCTCTCGCCGCGCCCGGGTTGGATTGGCCTTATGAATGCTCCGAGCAACATCGTCCTAATCCGATTCATTCCCCTTTCTCTTGCGCCGGCCAATCAGGTGCTTGCGATTCAACTTAACCCGATGAATTGCCGATAAGTAAGATCGTGATACGGAAATGAATTGTTGCGTTATGGGGCACGTCCTGGAATGGCGCCGGAGTTTGCGCACTTTCCGTCGTATCACATCGCTCAGGAAGGAGCCGAATGCGGTTCCACGGTTCTATCGGGACCATTTGCGGCCTGGCGCTGGCATGCAGCGTCGCTGCGGCACAATTGGCTAATGGGCCTGAGCGACCACTGCGTACCCTCACCACGGCGCATGAAACCCACGATATCTCTCTTAAAGAAGCAGCGCGCGGCTATCCCGTCCGGATTCGCGCCGTGGTTACGTATTACGATCCCTACGTCGATCCCAGGCATGCCGCACTTTTCGTCCATGACTCCACGGGCAGCATATTCCTGCCACTTCCTTCCCTTCCGATTCTTCCCTTAAATGCCGGAACGCTCGTGGAAGTGACTGGAATCAGCGGGACCGGCGACTACGCGCCAGTCATCCTTCATGGGAGCGTGAAGACCATCGGAAAGTCGCATCTTCCCGAGACCGCTGCGCGACCGACGATGGCCGAGCTGCTTTCAGGGAGTCAGGATGGTCAATGGGTTGAGGTTGCGGGCATTGTCCACTCCGTGAGCTTGCAAGCCAGGAATGCGACGCTTGAACTTAACACTGTTGGCGGATCGATTCCGGCGACGGGTCCGCTGGAAGCGAATGTGAATTACGACTCTCTGGTCGATGCCGCCGTCCAGATCCGCGGAAACGCTGTTCCGGTTTTCAATGGCAATGGAGCGATGGTTGGCGCCCGAATCCTGTTCCCGTCCTTGAGCGAAGTCAAAGTGGTGCAACAAGCCCCGCCTGATCCATATGCCATTCCGGCTGTCCCGGTTGCCCAACTGCTCTGGTTCTCCCCCGGCGTGGTCTTGCGCCACCGCGCGCATATCCAGGGCACAGTGACTTTGCACTGGCCGGGGCGGATGTTGTGCATACAGGAATCGTCAAACGGCGTCTGCATGCAGAGCCCGAAACTCGATCAGGTGCGGATCGGTCAGAAGGTTGATGTGGTGGGTTTTCCGGCCATCAGCGACTTCAAAGCTACGCTGGATAATGCCTCCTTCCGCGCGACGGCCGGAGGCGGGTCTCCGGCCGCCGTGCCAGTCACCATCCAGCAGGCGTTTCGGGGAGACCATGACCGGGAGCTGATTCAGATCGAGGGAGAGTTGATCGGTCAGGACCGTGCGGCAGTTGACCTGACGCTGGTGCTGCGCTCGGGCGAGTTTCTCTTTACCGCGGTTCTCCCCAAAGATGCCGGAGGCAACGGAGTGCTTCCCTGGAAAGAGGGCAGCACAATCCGGGTTACCGGAGTCTGTAGTGTCCGAATGGATCCAAAGACCAGCGGGCTGGGGTCTGGATCCATTCAACCGGGTTCGGTCAGCGTTCTGCTCCGCTCCCTTGACGATGTTGCCGTTCTTCACGCTCCATCGTGGTGGACTCCCCGCCATGCGCTCGTGGCCCTCTCCATTGTGGGAGCCTTCGCCTTTGCCGCATTCGCCTGGATTTTTGTGTTGCGGAGGCGCGTGGACCACCAGACCCAAGCCATCCGGTTGAGCGAAGAACGCTTGCGCCACCTGTCGCAACATGACGTGCTCACAGGCTTGCCCAACCGGTTTCTGCTCAATGATCGCCTCAGCATCTCCCTGAAGCGGGCCGGTCGATTCGACTCCGCCTTGGGACTGCTCATGATCGATCTGGACGGTTTCAAGGAAGTGAATGATCTTCTCGGACATCATGCCGGTGACAGGGTGCTTTGCGAAGTGGCGGCGCGTCTCGGCCGTTCCGTTCGCGAAACCGATACGGTCGCGCGGCTTGGAGACGACGAGTTCATCGTCCTGCTTCCCGATTTGCACCTGCCCGTGGACGCCGAGACGATTGCGGGCAAGATTGTATCGGCGATCTCAGAACCGATACACGTCGAGAACACGTCGGTGAATATCTCGGTCAGCATCGGAGTTTGCACCTCTCCTGATGGCAGAAGCGATGCAGAGAAGTTGCTGCAATGCGCCGATGCTGCCATGTACCAGGCAAAGGCCGCCGGGAAGAACCGGTACCACATGCATCGGAACATTGAAGAGCAGACCGGACGGTCAGTCTAGGGCAGAACATTCGAGCCTCGCCCGACTGCGAATCAGCAGTCACCCAAATCCAGGTGTCGCCTGTACATTCAGGGTCACCAGTTGCCTTGCCTGATTTCACATGTCGAATGCCTCGACCTGGGCCATCCTGTGCGAGCTGTTCGGATGCGGATCACATACAGAACCATCTCGCAGTTGGAATCCCGAGAAGATCGCCGCCAAGACTCCAAATACCACCAGCAAAAAACGTCCTGCCCTGTGCAATCAGCACCTCGTGGGAGCGATATTCGGGTCCATCGAGAAGCATAATTCCCATTTGCCGGGCCCACAACACATCGGAATTCTCCTCGGAGGCGCCTTGCTCAGAAGGCAGCCTCGGCCAGCCGATTGCGGATTTTTACCCGCTGCCGGCGCACACTGGAAGACAGAAGAGAGTCGGGCGAGCCCCTTTTCTCCCCGGAGATTCCGGCCGAAAAGCGTACCCCCCACCCCCCACCCCATGAAAATCGCCCCTTTTTGAGGGGTATTCAGGGGCATTGAGAACAGGTAAGATATGTTGAATCAACACGATAACAAAAAACTCGGAGAGGGTGGTGTTAATTAAGTGGTCATCATACCCCCAAAAAAACAAGGCATTTCAGCCCAAAATCCGGCCCTTTTCCCCAAAAAAGCAGCCCTGAACAGAGCTCCGTGGAGCAGACCTTGACATTTTGGTCTTCCCGCACAGATCAGCCACCCGAGGCTCCGGCGCCTCCAGGCAGTATCGCAAGCTGGTCTTGCATCCAAGAGGGGAAGTCGGATTCAGAGGTGGTGTCATGGCCCTGATCGCTCTTTCACGGCAGGATTGGCTGTATGCGATCTTTCTCTTTTCGGCGGTTGTCGTCTTCGGCAACGCAATTCACTACTTCGTTTTCAAGCTCCTGCGCAGAAGTCAGACAGCTTCGCAGCGGCGCAGCCTGGGCCTCCGAACTTACCTGACCAAGCCCGCCCGCGCGGTCTTTCTCGCCATCGGGCTGCGGATTATTCTGCCCTTTGTACCGGGGATTCCGCCCTTTCTGCTGGGCCAGATTGACCAGGTTGTCGAGGTTCTGCTGGTGCTGTTTGTGGGCTGGCTGACCATCGGCGGCATCTACGTCTTTCAGGCCTTTACTCTCAGCCGCTTCGACACCACCGTGGCCGACAACCTGCGTGCCCGCCGGGTTCACACCCAGATGCAGTTTTTCCGCAGAATCCTGATTGCCTTCGTGGTGCTTCTGGATGCCGGCGCGCTGTTGTGGAGCCTGCACGATGCCCGCTTGTGGAAGTTCGGCACCGGGCTGCTGGCCTCGGCGGGGTTGGCTTCTCTCATCCTGGCCACGGCGGCCAAATCCACTGCCTCCAACTTTCTTGCCGGTCTCCAGATTGCTTTCAGCGAGCCGATCCGCATCGACGACGTGGTGGTCATCGCCGGCGAATGGGGTCGCATCGCCGAGATCACCACCACCTATGTGGTGGTCAACATCTGGGACAAGCGCACGCTGATTGTTCCCCTCAGTTACTTCATTGAGCAGCCCTTCGCCAACTGGACGCGCAACGGCGCGGACATCATGGGGACGGCGTTTCTCTATGTGGACTACTCTGTCCCCATCGAGCCGCTGCGCGCCGAGTTATCGCGCATCGCGCAAGACTCGCCGCTGTGGGACAAGCACGTGTGCGGCCTGCAAGTCACCAACCTCTCCGAGCGGACCATGGAACTGCGCTGCCTGGTAAGTTCCCCGGACTCCGGCAAGAATTTTGACCTGCGCTGCCTGGTGCGGGAAAAGATGATCGAGTTTCTGCGCACAAACTATCCGGATGCTCTGCCTACCGTGCGCGTCGAATTGAAGGAAATAGCCCACCAGCCGGAGGAGCCTGGACCGCTTCCTCCACCTGCCGCGGCTCCGCAAACCTGAGTCGTCGCAAGAACAGAACCACTGCGCATTCGCGGTGCTTCATTGAGCGGTGGCGTTGTCCGCAAACGCCTCCTCGCCGGCCACAAACGTCTCCCGCACCTTTGCATGAAGAATCGCCGCCGCGTTCACCGTGTAGAGGTCGCGGTCCACCAGGATGAAGTCCGCATCGTAACCGGGCGCGAGCTTGCCCTTGCGCTTCTCGGCAAACTCGGCGTAGGCCGAGCCCTGCGTGTAGGCGGAAAGCGCCTGGCCGCGGGTGAGCTTGTTCTCCGCGAAGTAGGTTTTCGTTCCCGCTTCGTTCATGCGCGTCACCGCGGCGTAGAGCCCGCGAAACGGCGTGATGGGCTCGACAGGATAATCGGTGCCGAAGGCCAGCGGAACCCCGGCGTCGAGAAATGCCTTCCAGGCGTAGGAGTACGCGGCGCGTTGCGGGCCCAGCCGGGCCTCGGCCCAATTCATGTCGGTCAGCAGGTGGCTGGGCTGCATCGATGCGATGACGCCGAGGTCTTTGAAGCGGGGAATGTCGGCTGCATCGACCACCTGGGCGTGCTCGATGCGATTGCGCGGAGGCAGCCCGGCCAGGTTCGGATAGCACGGCGACCCGTCCTTGAGCTTGCAGACTGCGCCCGGCGGCTTTGCCGCAGTGCCGCCGTTTGGACAGGGCGTTTTCTCATCCCAGATTGCGTAGGGTTGTCCGGCGGGGCGGCACGGACCGAGTTGCGGGACCAGCAGGTTCTGGCCCTGCTCGGCCAGTGTGAAGGCGTCCAGAGCCATGGAAGTGGCCTTGTCGCCGATGGCGTGAAATCCGAGCTGGAATCCGAACCGGGCGCGCTCATCGGCCATCTGGTTCAGCTGCTCCGGCGTGTATTGGGGAAGGCCAGTGTTGCCTGGATCGTCCGAATAGGGCGCTTTCATCGCGGCAGTTCGCGAGCCCAGCGAACCATCCATGAACCCCTTCAACATCCCCGTATGCAGCATCGGATCGTTGGGATCGTGGTGATTGCGCATCCTGATGAGATCCGGCAATGGAGCCTTGAAGGGTAGCCATTCGCTGATGCGGATCCTCAGCTTGCCCTCCTTTTCCAGCTCCTCGAAAACCAGAAAATCCTCCCAGTCGCTGAAGTCCTGCACGCTGGTGACGCCATGCGCCAAGGCGTCGGCAATCGCCAGTGCGTCGCCCTTGCGCCGCTCATCGTGGCTGGGAGGCGGAATCACTTTCTCCACCAGTCCCTGCGCCGACTCGCGCAGAATTCCCGTGGGCTCGCCCTTCGCGTCCAGCCCATTCGCGTCCAAGTCGATGGCTCCGCCCTGCGGCGGCACTGTCTTGCCGGTAATGCCCGCAGCCGCCAGGGCCGCCGAATTGGCGATCGAGATGTGCCCGTCGATGCGGCCGAGAAATGCGGGATGTCCGCCCGTCACCTGGTCCAGGTCCTGCCGCGTGGGCAGCGTCTTCCGCGCCCACAGGGTGTGGTCCCAGTTGCCGCCGGTCAGCCAGTGGCCGGCGGGCGCGGCCTTGGCGTAACCTTCAATGCTGGCCAGCATGGCGCCCAGCGACTTCACCCCGGTCAGGTCCACGTTCAGTTTGGTGCGGCCGGCCCCGCCCAGGTGGGTGTGCGCGTCGTTGAAGCCGGGAAAGATGAACGTGCCCGAATGGGCGGAGTTCACGTCCCGCAATTCGGTCTTCGGTCCCGCCAGCCGCTTCATCTCCTGGTTCGTGCCCACGGCCAGCACTTTGCCGCCGCCAATGGCCATGGCCTGGACGGTCTGGGGCCTATCCTCTGCGAACCCAACGCCGGTGTAAATGACGGTGTTGAAAACGATGAGTTCCGGCACAACGGCGGCCGGAGCGGGCTTGGCGCGCTCGACCGGGGTGTGCTGGGCGGGACTGGTCTGGGCGGGGCAAAAGGCCGCGGCGGCAAGGGCCGCGGCGAGCAGGGCATTCGAGGCGCGCATGGGCGGAGTGTAGCAGACCGCCGATCCAGCTCTACTGTTCGGCGGCCCACTCGGCCATGGCCAGGGTCAGCAGCAGAACCCGCTTCAAGCCCGTTTCGCGGTCCTTGGCGAAATACCACTCGCCCAGGGTGTGGGCGCCCCCCCCCTCGCCGCCTGCGCCCATGGACAAGGCCGGAACGCCCAGAGAGAGAGGAATGTTGGCGTCGGTCGAGCCCAGCCGCGGGTCGGTGCGCAGGCCCAGATGGCGATCCACGGCTCGCAGCGCGTCGAGCAGCGCGGAGTCAGCCGGCAGGTACGCTGCGGGCCGGTCGCCGATCTTGTCGATGGTGAAGGCCAGAAGTCCTCGGCTGCGCGCGGCTTCCGGTTTGGCCAGCGCATTCCAGTGCGCCACGGCATCTTCCACGGCGCGGTGCAGCGCGACCTCCAGCCGCAGAAGCTCGTCGGCGCTGGTGGAGCGGAAATCGATGGAAGCCTGGGCGCTTTCGGGGATGGAATTCACGCTGGTGCCGCCATGAATGGTGCCCAGGTTAAGCGTGGTGCGCGGCTCTTCCGGCAGCGTCGTCTGGGCCAGAATGGTCAGCGCCGAGGCCAGCGCGGTGATAGGGTTCGGCGTGCCCGCGTCGGTAAAGCTGTGGCCGCCGGGTCCAGTGACGGCGACCCGAAAGCGGCGGCTGCCCAGGGCCTGCGTCACGGCCGAGTCGGAGCCCGCTCCATCGAGCACAATGTGCGCCGCGATCCTGCCGGCCAGCGCCCCCTGGTTGTAGAAGTGGCGCACCCCGCGCAGGTCGCCTTCGCCTTCCTCGCCCACATTGCCCAGGAAAACCAGCGACGCGGCCAGCTCCGCTTTGGCCTGGACCAGCGCATGGGCAATGGCCAGCATTCCCGCCAGCCCTGCACCGTTGTCGCAGGCTCCGGGAGCCTCCAGGCGGTCGCCGTTCACTACCGGGTTCAACGCCGTGCCGACCGGGAACACCGTGTCAAGGTGAGCTGACAGCACCACCACCGGGCCGGTGCTGCCAGGCGGCAATTTGCTGGCTCCGAGCCAGCCCAGGACATTGCCGGCCGAGTCGGTTTCCACCCCTCCGAGTCCGGCCTCGACAAAGCGGGCTGCCAGCCACTCCGACCGCGCCTGTTCGCCAAAAGGCGGCGCGGGAATGGCCACCAGGCGCGCCTGCCAGTCCATGATGGTCTTTGGGTTGATGTGAAACCAGGCAAATGCGGCATGTACGGGTCGCTGGCTGGCCAGAGAGGTTACCCGTGAAAAAGCCGAATTGCGTGAAAAAATTGCCATACGGACTGTTTCAGGGTAGCAGGGGTAGAGCGAAAGTGGGTGGGGTGCGAATTCTGCCGGCTGCGATTCAAATGCTATTCGGCAAGCCATTCTCCCTCTCTTCGTACTCCACGGAATGCAGAAACAGACCCCGCGCCGGAGCGGTCGGCCCGGCTGCGGCTCGGTTCCTGGCGGCGAGAATTTGAGGGATATCCTCAAGGTTCATCTGCCTTCGCCCCACATCCAGCATGGTTCCCACAAGGTTGCGAACCATGTGGTGCAGAAACCCGCTGCCACGCACGCGATAGATGAGCATGTCACCAGCGTCGTTGTCGCGCTCTTCCCAAGTCGAGGTGAAGATAGTCCGCACTGCCCCCGTCGCCGGCTCCTGGCCAGTGGTCGGCGAGAGGTTCCGGGTGGTCAGGTCCGGATCGGTGGCCGCAAAGCTCAGGAAGTCGTGCTCGCCGAGGAAGGCCTGGGCTGCCATTTCAAGCCTTGAGACGTCCATTTTCCATGCGCAGGCCAGAACGTAGCGCGCCAGGAATGGTGGGCAAGTCTCCCCTCGATAAATCCGGTACTCGTAGGTCTTGGCCAGGGCCGAGTGGCGCGCGTGGAATGTATTCTCCACCACCTTGGTCTCAAGGACTCGAATGGCGGGCGGGAGGGTCCGGTTGAGGGCACGGTGCAGGTTGGCGGCCGGAATCGGAGCAACGAGACCAAAGCTGGCCACCTGTCCCAGAGCATGGACCCCCGCGTCGGTACGGCCCGATCCCTGCGGCAGTGGCGATTCTCCCGTGATGCGGCACACGGCCGCCTGCAACTCGCCCTGAATGGTCGATTCGCTAGGCTGCACCTGCCAGCCGCGGAAATCCGTCCCGTCGTAAGCCAGGGTGAGCTTGAAAGTTTGCTGCGGGGGAACGGTCTGTGCGATCTCGGGCATGGACAAGGGCGTTGACAACAGGGTATCCGACGGCGCCGCCCGTCGGGAACAGGAGTGCCGGTGGGATATACTCAGTCTTCTACGCGCCATTGGGACGGAGCCGCCGGAACCCGTGCAGAGGGCGGCAACTGGAGCCAACTCCCTGGAACGAACTGGGGACCGGGTACGTATTGACCGATGAGCCCGCACCCAGGGGCGGGAGCCCAATACCGGGCTGGAAGCCAAAAAGCCGTCGGGAAACCACAAATATGCGTCTGGAAGGGCTCTCCGGACGTCTTGAAGAATGGCACCCCACATGCCTCAGCGATTCGTGGAGAGGAACCATGCATTTGTTCGGTACAAGTGTGTTTGAGCAGCAGCGGGAGACCGCGCACAAGGTTGGCGGACAGGCAGGCAATCGGCTGCGCGCACTGGCGGCGGTTGTGCTCACATTGGCGGCGGGAGTGCCTTCAGGATTTTCCCAGCAAACCCCGGGAGCGGGAGCAAAGTCCCCGGAAAAGGCAGCCTCCGAGCTGCCCGCGGCTCCGGCTCCGGTATTGACCGAGCCGTTGAACTTGCGCACGTCCGAGCGGGATTATTCAAGGCCTGCGGCCCGGCTGGTGGGCAATCCGCTCAACACCTTTAGGCCCACCAGCATCGGCAAGGCCAGCTTTTCCAATTCCGTGCGGCTCAGCGACCTGGTCAAGGACGGCAAAATCTACCTCAGCCTTTCAGACGCCATCGCCCTGACGCTTGAAAACAACTTCGACATCGCCATTGCCCGCTACGACCTGGACATCGCGGATACCGACATTCTGCGCACCCGCACCGGGCAGGCGCCTTTGGGCGCGCCCTCCGGGCTCATCACCGGCACGCTGGGCGGTTCGAACTCAATATTGACCACCGGCGGCGGTCCCGGCGGAACCACGGTCGGGTCGGGCGGCGCGGGCTCCGGCGTCTCCGGATTGACGCTGACCACCGCCGGCGCAGGCCCGGCGCCGGAAGCCCTCGAGCCTTCCGTCACCGGGGCTATCCAGTATGATCGCCAAAGCTCACTCGCCACCAGCATCTTCACGGGCGGCATGAACACGACCAGTACCTACAACTTCACCTACAACCAGGGCTTCGTCACCGGCACTGCATTTCAATTTGTCTTCGACAATTCCCGGGCTACATCGACCAACGAGTTTAATACCTTCAGCCCGGAATTCAACTCCAGCTTCCATGCCCAGGTCACGCAGCACCTGCTCCAGGGAGCCGGCATCTGGGTCAACAAGCGCTTCATCTACCAGGCAGCGAACAACCGGCGCATTACCGACTCCTCGTTCCGGCAGCAGATTCTCTACACCGTCAACCAGGTGGAGACCATCTACTGGGGCCTGGTCCAGGCCTATGAGGATGTGCAGGCCAAGGAGCACGCTCTGGAGCAGAGTAGCAAGCTGTCCGGCGACAACCGCAAGCAGTTGGAGATCGGCACCATGGCGCCGCTCGATGTGGTCAACGCCGATTCCACGGTGGCCACCGACAAGCAGGCGCTCATCAGCGCCCAGAGCTCGCTGAACTATCAGCAGCAGATCATCAAGCAGGCCATCGCCCGCAACCTCAACGATGCCGCGCTCAGCACCGCCCCCGTCGTTCCCACCGACCGCGTGAGCCTGGAGGAGATTCCCGAGGAAAAGCAGCCGGTCGAGGCTCTGGTGCAGGAGGCCTTTCAACAGCGGCCGGAGCTGGAGCAGGCCGTGCTCACGCTACGCAACGACGAGATCACGCTGAAAGGCGCGCGCAACGCTTTGCTCCCGCAGGTCGATGTCTTCGCCTATTTGGGCGGTTCTGGCGTGGCCGGCGCTATCAGTCCCGATCTCAGTTGCAGCTTCTATGCCAAGGGCCAATGCCCGACAAGCGACTCCAGCTTGGCAAAAACCGATCCTGGTGTCTATACGTACGTTCCTGCCGCCGGCCTTGGAACGGCGCTGAACAGCACCTTCAACAACTCCTCGCCCGACAAGGGCTTCGGTTTCAATATCACCATTCCCCTCGGCAACAAGTACGCGCAGTCGCAGCAGGCGCGCTCCCTGATGGAATATCGCCAGGCCGAATTGCGCCTGGAGCAGCTCTACACCCAGATTCGCATGCAGGTGGTCAATGCGCAATTCGCTTTGACCAACGACCGGGCCCAGGTGCAGGCCTCCAACGCCGCGCGGGATTACAACTCGCAAAGCCTCGATTCGGAAGTCAAGAAGCTTCGCCTGGGCGCGTCCACCACGGCCAACGTGCTCTTGCAGCAACGCAACCTGGCCGCCGCGGAAGACAACCTGATCGCCGCCAATGCCGCCTATGCCAAGGATCGCGCCGGCCTCTACCAGATTCTGGCCACCACCCTGCAACACTACGGCATCAATCTGAGCGAGGCTGCGTCAGGGAACGTGAAGACCATTCCGGTGGTGCCCGGATTGACGCCCGCCAAGGGCGGTAACGAGCCCTCGACCACTCCGCCGGCCACCCGCTAGAGCCGATAGACCCGCAAAAGAAAATCCCGGCCCGCTTCACTCGAAGCGGGCCGGGATTTTCTTTTGGTACATCAGGGCGAACAAGCCGCCGAAGGGGCAAGCCGACCCCGTTCTACCGCTCCGCCACCAGGTCCAGCAGATCGAAGAACTCAGGGAAGCTGATGGCTGCGGACTCAGCGCCCCGGATCAGCGTCTCGCCCTCGGCGCGCAATGCTGCCACGCTGAAAGCCATGGCGATGCGGTGGTCGCCGCCGGAGTCGATCGTAGCCCCGTGCAGTTGCTGTCCGCCAGGCACATCCAGGCCGTCCTCGAACTCGGTGACCTCCGCGCCCATGGCGCGCAGATTCTTTACCGCCAAGGCAATGCGGTCCGACTCCTTCACCCGCAGCTCCCGGGCGTCGCGAATGCGGATGCCGCCGCTGGTGAAAGGCGCCATGGCCGCAATCACCGGCAGTTCATCAATCAGTTGCGCGGCCAGCGCCCCGCTGATGGAGGTCGATCCCAGTCCCTCGATCGGCGCAGATATCTGAACCGTGCCCACAAGTTCTGAGTTCTTTTCTTCCAGGTTGAGCACCCCAATGTGGGCTCCCAGGGCCGTCAGAACGTCGAGCAGCGTGGCGCGCGTAGGGTTGAGGCCGAGCGAGTCGAGCACCAGTGATGAGCCGGGAAACAATGCCGCCGCGCACAGAAAAAACGCCGCCGAAGAAATGTCGCCCGGCACGGCGGCCTCAATCGAGTGAAGCGCCTGCGGCCCGGTAATCGACACCGAATCCGCCGAGCGCGTCAGCTTTGCGCCGAAGGCTCTCAAGGCCAGTTCGCTGTGGTCGCGGGTGCGCAGCGCCTCGCGCACCGTGGTCGTGCCCGCGGTCTGCAGGCCGGCCAGCAGAACACAGGTCTTCACCTGGGCGCTGGGCACCGGCGTGGTGTAGTCCAGAGGCATCAGCATTCCGCCGTCGATGGCGAGCGGCGCGTGCCCATCGGTCAGCGTAAGCCTCGCTCCCATGGCCTCCAAAGGCTTGCGAATCCGCTCCATGGGCCGGCGCGAAAGCGACTCGTCGCCCACCAGCGTGAAGCGGCCCTCTTGGGGCGCCAGCAGCCCGGAGATCATGCGCATGGTCGAGCCGGAGTTGCCGCAATCGAGCGGTCCATCGGCCGGCGTCACGTGTCCGCCCACGCCGGTGACTTCCACCGCGCCGTCCTCGAGCCGGCGCACTGTCGCCCCAAGCGCTTCCATGCAGCCGAGCGTCGAAGCGCAATCGGCCCCGGTCGAAAAATTGGTAAACCGCGAGGCGCCGTCGGCGAAGGCCGCCAGCATTCCGTAGCGGTGACTGATGGACTTGTCGCCAGGCAGGCGCAGGCTGCCGTACACGTTCCTTGCCGGGCGGATGATGCGTTCTGTCGTCGTGGTCTGCAATGCGGCTCCGCGGGGTGGACTTTGGTCTAGTTTACAGCGGACAGGGAACAGTGCTCAGTGGTCAGTTTGGCCCCGACCCGAGCGGACTATTCAAGGACTCAAGAGAGTTCTTGAATGGTCCGGGCCGCGCATAATCATCCAACAATGTCCACTGCTCACTGTTCACTGCTCACTGTTCACTGTCTTTCACCGCACCTTGAGCACGATGATCGTTTCATCGTCGAAGCGGTCCTGGTTGCCCTGGAATCGGCCCACGTCGGACAGGATGGCGTGCGCAATCTCCTGGGCACTCTGGTCGCGGTGGCTGCACAGCAGGTCGGCGAGCCGGTCCTGGCCGTACATCTCGCTCTTCGCGTTCTCCGCATCCAGAATGCCGTCCGACACAAAGACAATGGCGTCGCCCGGCTGGGTGGCCACGTCGAACTCCTCGTACGTTACGTTGGAAAACATTCCCAGCGGGAAGCCCTCGGCCCGCACCGTGACGGACTGGCCCGACCGGCAGAAAACCGGTTGCACCGCGCCCGAGTTGGCCACCTGCAAGGTCCGGTTCTCATCGTTCCACAGGGCAAACAGCATGGTCACATACTGTGATTCCAGCTTCCTCTCCTGCAGGGCGTCGTTCAACGTGGCCAGCATCTGCGCCGGCTCTGGCCGCTGCTGCGCCGCCGACCGCATGATGCCGCTGACAAGGGCAGCAAACAGGGCCGCCGGCGCCGCCTTTCCGCTCACATCGCCCAGCACGATCGCGGTCCGGCCCGGGCCGTAGTCCACAAAGTCGTAAAGGTCGCCGCCAATAGTGCGCGCCGGCAAAAAGTGCACCGCCAGGTCGGCATTCGGCATCGCAGGCGCGGCCGGCGGAAGCAGCCGCAGTTGCACCTCGCGCGCCATGGCGATATCCCGCTCCAGTTGCCGCTCCTGAGAGCGCACCGCCTGGTACAGCCGCGCATTCTCAATGGCTATCGCCACCTGTGCGGCCAGCGTGGTCAACATACGCTCGTGCTCTTCGTTGAAAAAGCCGGTCCGAGTGTGTTCCAGATCCAGGATGCCGATGACATGGCCCTTGTGAAACAGGGGTACAACCAGCTCCGACCGGGTTTCGGGATTCATGGGCAGATAGCGCTGGTCCTTGCGCACATCGGGCACGTTTACCAGCCGCCACTCGCGCACCGCCGCGCCCACCAGTCCGCTGGTGATGGGCAGGCGGCGCAATGGGGCGTGCGCATAGCCGAAGCGCCACGCATAGCGCGTGACCAGGGTCTCGCCGCTGGGTTCGAGCAGCATTACGCTGAACATCTGGTAGTCGATCAGCCGCCGCAGCAGTTGTCCCACCCTTTCCAGCAGTGGGTCCAATTCCAGAATCGACGTCAGCTCCGTGGCAATCTCGTTCAGCACCGACAACGTCTGCGCCTGCCGGGAGACGCGTGCGTAGAGGCGAGCGTTTTCGATTGCCTGGGCGATGCGCGAAGCGGTCAGCGTCAACAGACGAACGTGCTCGGGGCGAAAGAAGCCGGCTTGCTCGCTCTCAATGTCCATCACCCCGATCAGCCGGTTCTTGGCGATCAGCGGCACGCCCAACTCGGCGCGCACATCGGGATTCACCTCGTAATAAATCTCCGAATTGGCCACGTCGTTCAACAGCACCGGCTGGCGGGTCAGCGCCACCTGGCCAACCACCCCCCTGCCCAGGGGAATGTGCAGCCGCTCCACCTCTGAGCTGTGGCCGATTTGAAATCGCATCCGCAATTCGCGGGTACGATCATTCAACAGCAGAATGGCGAAAATGCGATAGGGGATCACCGTCCGCACCAGCTCCGAGGTGCGCCGCAGCAGCGTCTGCAAATCAAGCGTGGTATTCAGCGCATCGGCCAGTTGCATCAGGTAGGACACATCCGCCGGTTCCACCCGGATGTTCATCGGGTCAAGATGCGCTCCAGGCTTTGAGGGGTCCGCCGGGCGGTAGTCGCCCTCGAACTCGGCTTCTCTACGCGAAGATGGTGGACTATCGGACATAAGCGTCGAAGGGAATCATAGCGTATGGAGGGACGAGGGGTTAGGGGTTAGGGAACAGCGGCCATCCCGTATTCGCTGTGCAACTATTGGATATCTGCAGGATTCTCGGCGCTCGGAGGGCTCGGCAGCAGTCTCTTCGAGGGTATTGCTTCAAACAGCCACTAACCTCTGGTTCCTAATCCCTAATCCCTACTCCCTCGCCTTTACTCCGCTCCCAACTCCCTCACAATGGCCACCGACGCGGATGCGCCTATGCGGTTGGCACCCGCTTCGAGCAGCGCCTTCACGTCGGCCAGGGTGCGAATGCCCCCCGCGGCTTTCACGCCGCAGCGCCCGCCGGCTACTCCGCGCATCAGCGCCACGTCGGCTGGGGTTGCGCCGCCGGAGGCAAATCCGGTGGATGTCTTGATAAAGTCCGCGCCCGCCTGGATGGCGATCTCTGACCCACGCAGCTTCTCTTCCACATTCAGCAGCGCCGTCTCCAGAATCACCTTCAGCAGTCCCCCGTGGTGGTGAACCACCGTGGACACCGCCTGGACGGTGTGGTGTACCGCCTGGTGGTTTCCGCTCTTCAGCAGGCCAATGGGAATCACCATATCCAACTCGCGAGCGCCCAGCCTTAAGAGCGCTGCCGCTTCATGGCGCAACGTCGATACCAGAGATGCACCCAACGGAAAGCCGATGACCACCCCCACAGGGACGCCCGTTCCCGTCAGCACCCCGACGGCTGTCGGCACCCAAACCGGATTCACCATGGCGCAGGCAAAACGGTAGCGGATCGCTTCGTCGCAGAGGTTCTCTACCTGATCGCGCGTGGCGTCCGGCTTCAGCAGCGTGTGGTCGATCACGGCAGCCAGCGTTTGCCAGTTGGCAAGCGTCTCTGCGGCAAATGCGGTTGCATCAAAGTTCCCGTTGTCGAACTCCAGATCAGATTCCTGGCTGGGGGTGGTGGTGGTCATCGGTCATGCTCCTTGCTGTTGGAAAGCCGCTCTCAACCGGCGGCTCTCTGGCACCATACGGGAGTTGAGTATAGTGCCTGCCGGAGCGCAGGTCCAGATGAAGAGACGCAATGGGCCGCCGCCAGGTTGCACCGCCGTCCCATACCAGGCACGTCCGGGCCCCCAGTCTCATCCCCACGTTCGGCGGCTTCCTGCCTTTGCCCGGATGTGCTACTTCTGAGCCGGGGCTAAAGGGAAGACAAGCACTTGTTGCGGAGCGTCAATCTCCGTTCCCGGTGCGCTGAGCTTCAACTTCAGGTTCTCAACCTCCGCCTTGCCATTCAATCGGCTCACAAACCCCAACTCGTACTGGTTGCGCAACCGGCGGGTGAGTTCGTCGAAAAACGGCTGGAACGAAACCGGATTGCCCATTCCTTGCCAGAAGTTCTTGCCTCCTGTCGCTTGAGTCACTTCGTTCAAGAGGTTCTGGCCGCCATTGTTCTCGTACATGGAACTGTCGGCGCGGCCCTGGCTCCGCCAGAAGATCGAGTAGACGACCAGTCCCGCGCGGACTGAATCGCTAATGGCAGCCTGGACATAAGGGTCGTCCGGATCGAATTGCCGCTGGTAATTGTCAACGCCGTCGGTCACCATCACCACTTCCCGTCGGGCCTTGCGGTTCGCCGAAGGCCAGTGCGCCGCAAGGTCGGAGAGGCAGAAGTAGGGGCTGGCGTCGGAGCCGGGTGAACCCCCTGGCAGATGCAGAGCGCTCAGCACTTGGGCATGATCCGCGGAAAGGGGAGCGGCGAATACAGCGCGCCCACTCTCCATATACGCGATTGCGGCCTTCGTGTTGGGTGGAAGGCTCTTGACGAAGCTGGCGATCTCGTCCAACTGGCTCCCTAGGCTGCTGCGCGCCGAGCTGTCGATCAGCACCACCAACTCCAGGCTGTCCGCAGGACCCTGCAGCAGTGTCCAGGCCGTGACTTTGGCCTGTTTGCCATTCAACTTCACCGACAAATCCTGGTTGGCGACGCTGGCAGCCACCTCGCCGTCATGTTTCGGGAGAACCGTCACAATTGCCTGTCCCTGCCCCTGATTGCCATCGCTTTGAGAAAACACCGGCGCTGGCCCAAGCAGCGTCAGGGCGGCCATCCAAAGGGCCATTCCTTGGCTATTCATACGAGTTTCTCCCTTCGAGGCGGGGCGTGGCCATGAAAAACCTCCAAGGGCCAACAGACTTCGCCTCTTCTTAGAGTTTACGGCTTCGCGCGACAATCGGGTGAAAGCTTCGTTTTGCGGGGGTTTGACTTTCTCCGAGTCCGAGCGCACTCTTCCTGGACCTCGACGGTGGCCGCGATCTACCAGGAACGCTGGGCCGTGGCCCCTTCTTCAAGGCGCTGAAGCAAACCACGAAAGCGAAGTCGCTTCTGGGCACCAGGGCCAATGCAGTCAAGACGCGAATCAAAACCGCGCGGCGAAAAGGGGGGTTGTTTCGATCGGTCGACCGGCCGGCGATCCGTCACCGCACTTGGCAAGCGCAAATGCCGGGGATTCCCGGCAATCGAAGTGTCGGGTTTTGATGAATCAGCCGGTCTGCCAGCGCGCCGCTGGCCGTGACAGGGCAAAACCTGCGCATCAGCCAGCGGCTGGCGCATCAGGATCACCCCTCAGCGGTCGGGAGCTAGCACTTCGGGTGGGGATTCTTGAACACCACCTCGAGGGGCTGCCAGTCTGAAAGGCGCTTCGCGTCGATTTCGGCATCTCCGGCCTGGCGGGTGAGCGACGACCTGGCAAGCGCCACGGATATCTTCACTTTTCCGTTGATGCAGTAAGCCTTGAGAAACGTCGTCAGGTCCTTATCTGCCGAATTCATGTAGTCCGGGGGAAGGGTGCCCTCCGTGCCGGCAATGTCCACCGGGGCCATAATCATCTGGTTCATCATCGGGCCCTTTTTCGTATCTGCCGAAGCGTCGAATCGCAGCACGAGGATGGCTCTTTTCTCCAGCATCTCGGGATTCGCCGTGAACTTGATGGCCGGAATGGTGACGCCCGCCGGGTTCGGTTTTGCCGTCTGCGCGTCAAACGCGATGCGGTAGGGAGCCCCCTTCCATTTCGGAGTTACGGGAACGCTGGAAGCCTTATCCCCCTGGTTTCCGCACCCAGCCAAGAGCGCCAATCCACCAAAAGCAAAAGCCAATATGATGCCTATTCTCAAGTCATCCTCCTCTTTCCTATCAGACGACGTGCCAGAATACCACCCCGGTGTCTCAACGGAACAGTGACCGCGCGGAATTGTCGGCATTACGGTTGGAGGGAGGCGATTAGCTCTGTCGAATCCGTGAAAACCGGGTTCACCAGGTTCCGGGCCGAACGAAACCCAATCAGGCATTATGGACCTTTTGAATCCGACCCCGAAGCGCTTCCACGCTGCGGCGTAGCAGAAGTGATGGAAGATTACATAAAGTACCTGTCGCTGGAAGTCGCTAATGGTCGCGAGAAAGGATAGAAAGTTGATCGAACACAGTACAGCGGCGGGTCTCGATGCGGCCGTGATTCTTCTCCACGCTCTCGGCGGATGTGTGCCGCGTGTAGATGGCCGGATGGGCGCGGAAACTCTTCCAGAAGTCTTCAGTGGTCTCGGCCAGTTTGGGCTGGTTGTCCTTGACCGCCAGTAGGTAGTCGGCGCCGCGCTCCTGAATCGCCTCGGCAATGACGGTTTGTGTGCCCATGGCGTCGATGGTGACCGTGCAGCCTGTCAGCGCCAGGGCGGAAAGCAACTCGGGAATGGCCGTGATCTCGTTGGACTTCTCGGCTGTAGCCCGCTGCCCCAACTCCAGACCCGTCCCGGCAGCAAAGGCCGAAACCATGTGCAGCGCTGTAGCATCGACTCCACCCGAGCGGCGGCTGGTATTGCCGTCGATGGCCACGATCTCCGCGCCCAGAGCGGGTAAAATGCTGCTCACCCAACGTCAGAAAGCAGACTCGAACTGCTCCGGATCAATCAACCCGAAGATGCGTCCAGGGCATGCTCTTAATTGCCTGATTCGCATGGCAACGCGGCCGTCTACAGAACGCGGTGGGGACTGGTAATGCCCCTTCGACTTAGACGTATTGCCGCACTGCTGGCACAACTTCATAGTAGCCTCACGTTGTTGAGCCTGGGCGGTTACGATTCTCTGCAGCGGGTGCCGCGCTGCAGTTAAATTGGTTCTTCCGCACTTTCGGTGCGAACTCACCCTTCGTAAGACCAGCAAGTTATTGAAATACTGTTGGATGGAGAATCTTCCGAGATTTCGCGAGCCGGCATCTCCAAATTCTGCTCAGCCAACTGCAACGACATTCGATTTTGTAGGGTAGCCACATTTCTGTCCTTCCAACCGCACCGAAAGTGCGGAAGACCCTGGTTCGGGGGATCGCGACACATCGCCAGGGATCAGTCGTTTGGGGTGCCCCTAAGGGCCGCCCCGGCTCCGCCCGGTCACCTTCTCGATGTAACGCCACACCAGACCCCGCCCCGCCTTGCCCAACCGAGCGTATCCTTGCCCGGCCAGAACCCCCATCACCCGCCGATAGCGCTGCTGTCGGTTATCGGCCTGAAACCGAGACTCCTCGCTGGCCGTCACAAACCTGCCAATCGCCTCGAAACTCAGTTCTTCTACTGCCACCATGCGGATGTCCACTACCCGGCATGGCCGCCCTTTCAGACTCATCATGTAATGGAAGGAAGTGGCCATTGCCAAGTCTGACAAGAGTCATATATGATCTGGGCTGTATGGTACCGGTTCCATATTGGAGAATCCACTCTGAACGGCATGTCTAGCACGATGATGATCAACCCGCCCAAAATCAATTCGACCTTATTGAAGGGCATTGGTGTTGGAGCCCTTGGGGGGCTGCTGTTCGGCTTCGATACCGCGGTGATCGCTGGAACCACCGCCTCTCTGTCCCGCACCTATCATCTGTCGCCGGGAGCATTGGGTCTGACCGTGTCCATCGCCCTGTGGGGAACGGTGATTGGTTCGCTTGGCGCAGGCTATGCCGGCCAGAAACTCGGCAGCAAGCGGGCGCTTCGCATTATGGCCTTGCTGTATGTAGTCTCCGCCGCAGGTTGCGCTCTGGCCTGCAACTGGCACTCGCTGGTGCTCTTTCGCTTCATCGGCGGGCTCGGCATCGGAGGCTCCTCTGTGCTCGGCCCTGTCTATATGGCGGAGCTGTCCCCGGCAAAGTGGAGAGGAAGGCTGGTGGGACTCTTCCAGATCAATATCGTGGTTGGGGTGCTGCTTGCGTATCTCTCCAACTTTCTCATTGCACGCATCGTCACCGGCAGTTGGGGCTGGCGGCTCCAACTGGGGATAGCGTCCATTCCCGCCGCGCTGTTCTTTCTGCTCCTGCTCACCGTTCCTGAGAGCGCTCGCTGGCTGATTGCGCAGAACAGGCGCGCGGAGGCGTTGGCCGTGCTTCAAGCGACAGGGGCCAGCGACCCGGCTTCCGAAGCAGAGTGCATCTATGCGTCCATGAGGACGGAAAAGGTGGAAAGAGCGGAGCGCCTGTTTCAGCGCGAGTACATGTTTCCAATCTTTCTTGCCGTATCCATGGGCATGTTCAACCAGCTTTCGGGCATCAATGCGATTCTCTATTATCTGAACGACATCTTCGCGGCCGGCGGTTACGGCGGCGTGGGGTCGGGCCTGCAGGCCGTGGCCGTAGGCTTCATGAACCTGATCGCCACGGCAATTGCGATCACGGTGATTGACAAGGTGGGACGCAAGAAGCTGTTGCTTGCCGGATCGGTCGGCATGGTGATTGCTCTTTCCGGCGTCGCCGCGGTCATGTCCCACAGATTGCCGCAGCATCTGCTGTTCCCGCTGTTGACCGCGTATACATTTTCGTTTGCCTTCTCGCAGGGCGCGGTGATCTGGGTATTCATCAGCGAGATATTTCCCACGCGGGTGCGATCGAAGGGGCAAGGCCTGGGTACATCGGCGCACTGGGTAATGAATGCCATGATCTCGGGCATCTTTCCGTCAGTGGCGGCCAGGAACAATGCTTACCCTTTTGTCTTCTTTGCCGCGATGATGGCTGTTCAGTTCTTTGTTGTGCTGACGGTCTATCCAGAAACGAAACAACTTACGCTCGAACAGGTACAGCAAAAACTGCACGCATAGCATTCGTTCTACGTTAGCGGTGAAGGGGAGCAATTGCGGTTGAAACCAACACGAAGGGAGTTTAAATGAGCATTCTTAAGGGATTGATTCTTGCCGGTTTGATGGCAGCGAACATTGTGTGGGCTGCCGATGACAAACCGTTCAAGCTGAAGGATGGGGATAAGGTCGTCTTCTACGGGGACAGCATTACCGATCAGCGCCAATATTCGGTGATTGTGGAAACATTCGTGGCCACCCGCTATCCTCATCTCGACGTGAGCTTTGTCAACTCCGGGTGGGGGGGCGACAGTGTTTCCGGCGGCGGCGGCGGCACTATCGACACGCGCCTGAAGCGCGATGTGTTTGCCTATCGACCGACCGTGGTGACTATCATGCTTGGAATGAACGATGGCGGGTACAAGGCGGAAACCGAGGCCAACGACCAGAAGTTCTTCGATGGTTACAAGCACATCGTGGAATCCATACGCACGAATCTGCCGCAGGCGCGGATTATGGCCATCGAGCCCTCTCCCTACGACGACGTGACGCGTCCGCCGGCATTTCCCGTGGCCTCGGACGTTCAATATAACGAAGTCATGCGGAGCTTTGGAAAGTGGATCGCCGAGTATGCGCAACAACCGGGTGTCGATGTAACCGACTTCAACGCGGTGATGGTGAAGACGCTTCTTCAGGCCCGCGAGTTGGACCCGGAAAATGCAAAGCAGATTATTTCCGACCACATCCATCCCTCGTTTGGGGGGCACATGATTCTGGCCGAAACTCTGCTGAAAGCCTGGGGAGCCAGGCCGGTCGTATCGGCAGTGATCATCGACGCATCGCACGCGGCGCCAAAAGTGGAGTCGGCGCAGTTCGCCGCGGTGTCTGGCCTGTCGAAGAGCGGGGCGATCTCCTGGACGGAACTGGACGATGCATTGCCTCTTCCATTCAAACAATGGGTGGAGATGTGGGGTGGCGGCATTTCGGTGGACCTGGCCATCAGGAGTTCCGATCTTACCGCTGCGCTGAACCAGCAGATCCTGAAAGTGAAAGGCCTGCGGAGTGGTTCCTATTCCCTCAAGATCGATGGCGCTTCGGTGGGGGCGTTCAATAACGACCAGCTTGCCGCGGGCGTCAACCTCGCGGTGCTGAAGACACCGGCCACGGATCAGGCGATGAAAGTCTATCAACTGGCCAATTCTCACGAGGAGGTTCACTATGACGAGTTGAGGAATATGGAGATCCCGCTCGCCGATTACGCGCTTCCCGAGGCCAAGGCTGCGAAGGATTCGCTCATCCAACTGGACCAGGCGGTTGCGAAAGAGATGCTGCAAACCGCGCAACCGGTGCCGCACAAGTTCGAGTTGGTTCCCGTTCCTGCAGAATAGGAAGCAGTTTTCAGGAGGACGCGATGACAGGTGGCAAGGGCGCAAGCAGACGAACCTTTCTCAAACTCGGCGGTGCGGCCGCACTTGCCTCGTCATTGGAACTGACCGCGCGTGCAGAAGATGGCGCAACCCCGGTCGCGGCGAGGAAGGGCGGCGGCCGCCATGAGGAACAAGCCAGGCGGCTCGCCGACCTGGCGAATCCTCTTCAGGGCACCGATTCCACGCCGGTATTCTCAAGGGGAAATACGCTGCCGATTGTTGCGCTGCCGTTTGCCATGGCGCACTGGTCGCTGCAGTCGAGCGATGCGGCCGGCTGGTTTTTCCAGCCGCACGACGTGCGCCTGCAAGGCGTGCGCTGCACGCATCAGCTCAGTCCATGGCTGGGCGACTACGGACATGCAACTTTTCTTCCCTTCAGCGGAGACCCTTCTCCGGATCCGTACGGACGGGCCTCCTCTTACCGTCCGTCCGAGTTGAGAATCGTCCCCTATGAGCTCAGCCTGCGTCTCCAGCGCTATCGCTGCCTGATCGAGTTGGCGCCGACGGAACGTTGTTCGATCATGCGCTTTACCTTCGAGCAATCAGGGCGCGCGGGAATCTTCATTGATCTTCCCGGTGAGGATTCGGAAGCGCATTGCGATCTTTCGAGCGGTACGGTCACCGCCCTGAGCAGGGCAAACAACGGCGGAGTTCACGCCGACTTCGCAGCCAGCTACCTGGCCAAGGTGGACTGCCGGATCAGCAGCCTTGAAGTCAAGGAACTGAAAGGACGCCGTGTAGCCATTCTCAACTTTGCCGCGGAAGCCGGCGTGCCCGTATCTTTGCGCGTAGCCACGTCGTTCATTTCCCTGGACCAGGCGGCGCGCAATCTCTCGCTTGAACTGGGCGAGAAGCCGTTTGAAGTGGTGCGGGACGAGGCCGCGGCCATCTGGGAAACCGCGCTGGGCAGGGTGCGGATTCAGGGCGCCAGCGAAGCGCAGGAGCGAACCTTCTACTCCTGCCTGTATCGCGCACTTCTCTTTCCCCGCATGTGGCATGAACCGGATTCGAGCGGGAATCCGATGCACCGAAGCCCCTACACGGGGCATGTGGAGCCCGGTGTCCTCTATGCCGACCATGGCTTTTGGGACGATTATCATGCCTGGTATCCAATGATCTTTTTGCTTTATCCGGAACGGCACAGCGAAATCCTGCAGGGATGGGTGAATGCCTTCAAGGAAGGCGGCTGGTTTCCGCAGTTCCCCTGTCCGGGGTACAGGGGGGGGATGACCGGAAGCCTCATCGACTCGGTCTTCGGCGATGCGGCGGCCAAGGGCGCGACCGGCTTCGATCTGGAGACGGCCTACCTCGGGTTGAAAAAGCATGCAACGCAAGCCGGCGAACCAGCGAGGGGCTACGGGCGCCAGGGCATTGAAGCCTATATGAAACTGGGCTATGTTCCCTGCGATCTGGTTGGGGACGGGGCGGTCGAGACTCTCGATTTCGCCTACGGAGATTTTTGCATTTCGCAGGTGGCACGCGCCCTGGGCAAGCCGCTGGATGCGGCGCTTTTCGAGAAACGATCGCAAAACTGGCGGAACATCTTCGACCCCAAGACGCGTTTCTTTCGCGGGAAGCTTTCGAACGGTTCCTGGCTGGAGCCATTCAATCCGCACACTTGGGGGGGCGCTTATGTGGAGGGATCAGCATGGCAGTATCGCTTCGACGTTCTTCATGATCCCCGGGGTCTGATGGACGCCATGGGCGGCAGAGAACAGTTTTTGTTGTATCTCGAAGAGATGCTATCCCAGCCCCCGGTCTTTCATGTGGGGGCGTATGGCGCCGAGATCCACGAGATGAGCGAGATGGCCGCAGTCGATTTCGGACAGTACGCCCATTCCAACCAGCCGGTGCACAATCTGCTGTACATGTTCAGTGTGGCGGGCCGCCGGGACCGGACCGAACACTGGGTGCATCGCGTACTCAACGAACTCTATACTCCGGTCAACTTCCCGGGCGACGAAGACACGGGAGCCATGAGCGCGTGGTACATCCTGAGTTCCATGGGCATTTTTCCACTCTGCCCAGGCGCGCCGGACTGGACATTGGGCGCGCCGCTCTTCCCCCAGGCGGATATCGCGTTTCCCGGCGGGCGCAGAATTCGCATCGAGGCTCATCGCAACACGGCAGGGAAACCCTACCAGGATGTGCTGCTTGATGGGAACCCTCATCCAAGCTCTTCGATCCCACACAGGGAACTCCTAAAAGACTCGTCGCGGATTATGTTCCAAACCAGTTCCCGGCGCGGGGTGTAAGGTGCGCAGCGAGGAGCCCCGCTGTGGAACATCGAGCTTGCGCTCGGCGTTGGGCCCGGTCTCAAGGCGCCAGCAAGGGAATAAGGGAAGATCGAAGCGGAAGGAACGCTAGTCATCATGGAGTGACCGGTCCAATGCGCTAACCGTGGGTTAGGCTGTGATTCAGGAAAGAGTCACAGATCAGAGCCACAAGCGGAGAGGAACCGGTCATGAAGGAAATGGTACGATTT
>Ga0302320_10001706_pt1 | contig 52511 bp, 50 predicted proteins | sample Bog_T0_3_FD_202130 | JGI IMG/M metagenome (GOLD analysis project Ga0302320, IMG submission 202130) | Peat permafrost microbial communities from Stordalen Mire near Abisko, Sweden - Bog_T0_3 | ecosystem: Environmental > Terrestrial > Soil > Wetlands > Peat | place: Sweden: Abisko, Stordalen Mire...
ATGGTCCCGGAAGAACGCCCGCACCTCGTCCCGAAACGCCACTTCTTCCCTGCTGAAGCTGAGATCCATCGGATCCTCCTGTGAGCGAATGAACTACATCAATTACGCGATCTGTTTTCTTGGCAGCGAGCCTTGCGCGCTGCGCAATTCGTGGCGCGAGAGTTTTCCCACAGGCGTGCGCGGCAGCTCATCGACGAAATCCAGTGCCGCTGGAATTTCGTGCTTGCCGAGCTTGCCGGCGAGGAAGGCTTTCAACTCGTCCAGCGTGAAGCGCTTTGCATCGCTGCGCAATTTGACAAAGGCTTTCGCCGCCTCGCCGCGGTAGTCGTCGGCAATACCGATCACGAGCACTTCCTGCACCGCGGGATGCTCATAGATCGCCTGCTCGATCATCTGCGGATAGACGTTGAAGCCGCCGGAGATGATCATGTCCTTCTTGCGGTCGACCAGATAGAAATAGCCGTCGGAGTCCATATAGCCGATGTCACCGGTCAGGAAACGGTCGCCGACAAAGGCCTCCGCGGTTTCCTGCGGCCGGTTCCAGTAGCCCCGGGTGACGTTCGGTCCGCGAATCCTGATCTCGCCGACTTCGCCCGGCGGCAGCAGTTTTTTCGAATCCTCCAGCGCCACCACGTCCATCTCGACGCCGGGCAGCATCAACCCGATCGAGCCCGGCTTTTCCGGTCCCTGCGGCGGATGGCCGGTGCCGGGCGAGCAGGTCTCGGTCATGCCCCAACCGCTCTTCAGTTTCAGGTTGGTCTTGCGCTCGAAGATGCGCGCGACCTCAACCGGCAGCGGCGCGCCGCCCGAGCCGCAACTGACCAGCGACGACAGGTCGCGGCTTTCGAGATCGGGCAGGCTCGCGATCGCGATCCACATCGTCGGCACGCCGGGAAACACCGTGGCGCGCTTGAGCTCGATGTCGCGCATCACCGCCTGGACGTCGAAGCGCTGGTGCAGCGAGATCAGATCGCCGCGCTCGAGGCAGCGCAGCAGGATCACCGTTAGCGCGTAGATGTGAAACAGCGGCAGCACGCAGATCACGCGCTCGATGGCGTTGCGTTCCGCGCGCGCGTTCCTGCCCCAGACATCGTAGATCGACACCGCGGAAGTCAGGTTGCCGTGGCTGAGCATCGCGCCCTTCGGCAATCCGGTGGTGCCGCCGGTATATTGCAGCAGCGCGACGTCATCGGATGAAACCGGCGGCCACTGCGCGGGCTGTGTTGCGTCGGCGACGAAGGTCCTGAAGGTGACGATGGCGGGGTTTTCCGGGATCGGCGCATGCGGATTGCCGACCGCGCCCCAATGGTCGTCCTCGCAGACGATCAGCCGGTCGATCAGGCCCTTGTCGAGAAATTTCAATGCCGTCGGCAGCAGCGCGGCGGAATCGCCGGTGACCAGGATGCGCGCGCCGCTGTCGCTGAGTTTGTGCGACAGCGCGCGTTCGCCGTCGAGCGGCGACAGGTGCACCACGCGCGCGCCGGCCTTCAGCGCGCCGAAGAAATTGACGGGATGATCCGGCGAATTGCCGAGAAACAGCGCGATCGACGTATCCTTGCCGTAGCCGGCGCCGAGGTACGCGGCCGCCGCGACCTCGACCATGACTTCGAGTTCGACGTAGGCGATCGCGCGGTCGCGGAATTCGATCGCCGGCCGCGACCCGTATTGTGCAGCCGCCTTCGACAACAAATCCGGCAGCGTCCCGCGCGCGATCGGATCGTCCCAGTGGACACCTTCCGGATAGAATTGTTCCCCAGGGTGGGTCACGGTTGACTAGCCCCGTCATTCCGGGGCGATGCCACCGGGTCCGCGCAAAGCGCGGCCCGATGACAGGCTCCGCATCGAACCCGGAATCTCGAGATTCCGGGTTCGCGCTGCCGCGCGCCCCGGAATGACGTGGGTTGAGGGCAATGTCGCATCACGCCGCTTTCGCCGTCTGCGCCAGCGAGGCAAAGGTCTTGCCCTCGTCGGCGAGGCGCTTGAGCAGCGGCGCCGGCTCCAGCGTGGGATCGCTGGTTTCCCTGGCGTAAAACGACAACCGATCGGCGACGTGTTTGAGGCCGACCTGGTCGGCATAAAACATCGGGCCGCCGCGATAGATCGGCCAGCCATAGCCATAGAGCCAGATCACATCGATATCGCTCGGCCGCGCCGCGATGCCTTCCTCGAGAATGCGCGCGCCCTCGTTGATCATCGGATACATCATGCGCTCGAGGATTTCCTGGTCGCTGACCACCCGCCGCTTGCGCCCGAGCCGCGTGAGCGTCTCGTCGATCAGCTTTTCCACGTCCGGGTCCGGCAACGGCGCGCGCGAGCCGCCCTCGTATTTGTAATAGCCCTTGCCGGTCTTCTGGCCAAAGCGGCCGGCTTCGCACAGCGCGTCGGCAATTTCCGACTTGATGCCGCGATCCTTGCGCGAGCGCCAGCCGATGTCGAGGCCGGCGAGATCGCTCATCGCGAACGGCCCCATCGGCATGCCGAATTTGGTCACCACCGCATCGACCTGCTGCGGCAGCGCGCCTTCGAACAGCAGTTTTTCGGCCTGCTTGCCGCGCTGCGCCAGCATCCGATTGCCGACAAAGCCGTCGCAGACCCCGACCACCGCCGGCACTTTTGCGATTTTGCGCGCCACCGCAACCGCGGTCGCCAGCGCATCCGGCGCGGTTTTGGCCGCGCGCACGATCTCGCACAGCTTCATCACATTGGCCGGGCTGAAGAAGTGCATGCCGAGCACGTCCTGCGGACGCCTTGTCACTTTCGCGATTTCGTCGATGTTGAGGTACGAGGTATTGGATGCCAGCACCGCGCCCGACCTGGCATATTGATCGAGCTTCTCGAACACTTCTTTCTTGATCGCCATGGTCTCGAACACGGCCTCGATCACGAGGTCGGCATCCCCAACATTCTCGAGGCCGACCACGCCGTTGATCAGCGCCATGCGCCTGGCCGGCGCGTCGGCCGGAATGCCACCGCGCGCCGCCGTCGCCTCATAGTTTTTCTGCATCACGCCCAGGCCGCGCTTGAGCTGCTCTTCGCCGGTTTCGATCAGCGTCACCGGAATACCGGCATTGGCAAACGACATCGCGATGCCGCCGCCCATGGTGCCGGCGCCGATGATGGCGACGCGTTCGACATGGCGCGGCTTTGTGCCTTCGGGCACGCCGGCAATCTTGGCGGCCTCGCGCTCGGAGAAGAAGGCGTAGCGCTGCGCCTTCGACTGGTCGCTGGCGACCAGCTTGAGAAAGCCCTCGCGTTCCTTCCTCAGCCCTTCGTCGAACGGCAGATCGATCGCAAAGCCGACCGCGTCGGCGGCGGCAAACGGCGCTTCCAGCCCGCGCGCCCGCTTGGTCATGGCCGCGACCGCGTTGGTGAAGATCGAGCGGTCGGCCTTCGCGGCCGCGAGCTTGCTGTCGTCGTCGCGCAGTCTGTGCAACGGGCGCTTCTCCGCCAGCACCTTGCGGGCAAAGGCTTCGCCGCCCGTGGCAGGACCTTCGACGATCTCCTCGATCAGGCCGTTCTTGAGCGCCTCGGTGGCCCCGATCGGATCGCCGCCGACGATCATCCTGACCGCAAGCTCGGGACCCACCGCGCGCGGCAGCCGCTGGGTGCCGCCGGCGCCCGGCAGCAGCCCGAGTTTCACCTCCGGCAGACCCAGCCTTGCGTCCTTGGTCGCGACGCGGAAATGGCAGGCCAGCGCGACCTCGAGGCCGCCGCCCAATGCCGTGCCGTGAATCGCGGCAACAACCGGTTTCGGCGAGTTCTCGATTTCGCTCAGCACTTCGCTGAGGCTCGGCGGCTTCGGCGGCTTGCCGAATTCGGTGATATCGGCGCCGGCAATGAAGGTGCGGCCGGCGCAGGTCAGAACGATCGCCTTCACCTCGGGATCGGAGACCGCGCGCTTGATGTTGTCGAGGATGCCGCCGCGCACGGCGGCGCTCAGCGCATTCACCGGAGGGCTGTCGACCGTGACGATGGCGACCGCGTCATGACGATCAAGTTTGACCACTTCGCTCACGCTGACCTCCCGGATTTAACGTATTCCGCTCTGCGGAATTTAATTCCACATCTTGACAGCGAGGGTTATTTTGAAGCACGTCCCTTGTCAACGAATACAACGGCAGCAGGTAATGAAGCGTCCAGCCAAGAAAGTGGCGACCGATCGAAGTTTTGTCGTTGCCCTTTCCCGCGGCCTCGAAGTATTGCGCGCATTTCGTCCCAATGACGGGCTGCTCGGCAATCAGGAGATCGCGGCCCGCACCAATCTGCCAAAACCGACGGTGTCGCGGCTGACCTACACCTTGACCAAGCTCGGTTATATAACACCGGTTCCGCGGTTCGAGAAATACCAGCTGGCACCTGCGGCGATGGCGCTCGGCTATGCTGCCCTTGCCAATCTCGGCGTTCGGCATTTGTCCGAGCCTTACCGCGAGGAATTGATGCGCGAGACCGGCGGCGCCGTCGCAGTTGGCGGCCGCGACCGCTTCAGCATGATTTATTTCGGCCAGAGCCGCAGCAGTCTCACGGTCGGGGTTCAACTCGACGTCGGCTCGCGAATCCCGATTGCATCCACCGCGATGGGCCGGGCCTATATCTGGGCGCTGCCCAGCGAAGAGCGCGCCGCGTTGCTGCGCGAGCTGCGCGAGCACTACGGCAGCCGCTGGTCCCGGCTGCGCGACGGCATCGCGCGCGCCGGCGAAAACGTGGCCCAACACGGCTTTGCGATCTCGGCCGGCGAGTGGCAGGACGACGTGCACGCGGTCGGCGTAGCCCTGAAGCTCAATGACGGAACCGGCCCATATGCGTTTAACTGTGGCGCGCCCGCATTCCGTTTCACGGAAGATCGGCTGCGCAACGATATTGGACCGCGTCTCGTGGCGATGGTAAGGAACATCGAGGCGGCGCTCGGGGGCGCGGCGCCGCAATCAAAAAAACAAGAGGGTAAAAAGCCGAAACCAGGAGGGAAAGTTGCAGGTGTGGTCGAGGGGATCAAATAGCCTTCGTCGCTGCGACCGGCGCGGGGATTCGCACGGTCATCCCGGGCCAACCGGTCATCCGGGCGCAACGAAATGACGCAGGCAGCACCTGCACAGGGCGAGTCACCGGTCCTTGCGCCCGCGCTTGCACCCTTGCTTGCGGTTCGCGACGTCAGCGTCGTATTCGGCGGCATCATCGCGCTGAACGGCGTGTCCTTCGACATGCAACAGGGCCAGATCCTCGGCCTGATCGGGCCGAACGGCGCCGGCAAGACCACGCTCTTCAATTGCCTCAGCCGGCTCTACCAGCCGAGTTCGGGCGACATCCTGATGCAGGGCGAGAGCATCCTGAAGCGCCCGCCGCACCGGATCGCCGAAATCGGCATCGGCCGCACCTTCCAGAACGTGGCGCTGTTTCCAAATCTGTCGGTGCTGGACAATGTCCGGATCGGCACCCATGCCCGTACCAACAGCGACATCATCAGCGACTCGCTGCGACTGGCCTGGGTCCGGCGCGGCGAGGCCGCCGTCAACAGGCGCGTCCAGGAAATCCTCGGCTATCTCGACCTCGACGATGTCGCCCATGTCACGGTGTCCGGGCTGCCGTTCGGCACCCAGAAACGCGTCGAGCTGGCGCGCGCGCTCGCTGCGGAACCGATGATACTGCTGCTCGACGAGCCGGCCGGCGGTCTCAACCACGAGGAGGTCCACATTCTCGGCGACCTGATCCGCCGGATTCGCGACGAGCGCAATGTCACCATCCTGCTGGTCGAGCATCACATGGGGCTGGTGATGTCGATCGCCGATCATGTGGTGGCGTTGAATTTCGGCCGCAAACTCGCCGAGGGAACGCCGGCCGCGGTGCAGACCGATCCGGATGTCATCAAGGCCTATCTGGGGAGCAGGGATTCATGACGGCGATGCTCAACGTCAGGGATCTGCGCGCCTATTACGGCCAGGTGCAGGCGCTTCACGGCCTCGAATTCGCCCTCACCGAAGGCAGCGTGACCACGCTGCTCGGCGCCAATGGCGCCGGCAAGACCACCACGCTGCGCGCGATCTGCAACATGGTGCGATCCACCGGCGCGATCGAATTCGACGGCGCTCCGCTCTCCGGCCGCTCCACCGAAAACATCGTGCGCCTCGGCATCGCTCATGTGCCGCAGGGCCGCGGCACCTTCACGACCATGACGGTGGAGGAAAACCTGCAGCTCGGTGCGATCACGCGCAGGGACCGGGCCGGCGTGGTTTCCGACATCGAGCGCATGTACGATCACTTCCCGGTCCTGAAAACCCGGCATACCCAGCAGGCCGGCACGCTGTCGGGCGGCGAACAGCAGATGCTCGCAGTCGCCCGCGCCCTGATGCTGCGGCCGCGGCTGATGCTGCTGGACGAACCGTCGTTCGGCCTCGCACCCCTGATCGTGCGCGACCTGTTCAAGATTCTCGGCAAGATCAACCGCGAGGACAAGGTCACCATTCTGGTCGTGGAACAGAATGCGCAACTGGCGCTGGAACTCGCCAACCAGGCCTATGTGATCGAGACCGGCCGTATCGTGATGTCGGGAAATGCCGCCGAGATCGCCAACAATGAAGACGTCCGTAAATCCTATCTGGGTTATTAAGGAGCGGCCATGGAGCTTTTCACCAATCAAATCCTGGCCGGCATCGCCACCGGCGCGATCTACGCCTGCATGGCACTCGCCGTCGTCATGATCTACCAGGCGATCGACCATCTCAATTTCGCGCAAGGCGAGATGGCGATGTTCTCGACCTTCGTTTCCTGGCAGCTGATGCAATGGGGCGTCCCTTACTGGGGCGCCTTTCTGCTGACGCTGATGTTTTCGTTCGCCGGCGGCATCGCCATCGAACGGCTGCTGTTCAAGCCGCTGGCGAAGGCGCCGATCCTGACCAACGTCGCCGGTTTCATTGCGCTGTTCGCGATCATCAACAGCGTCGCCGGCCTGATCTGGGACTTCACGATCAAGCAATACCCGACGCCGTTCGGCTCATCGCCGTTTCTCGGCAGCCAGCTCATTTCCACCCATCAGGCCGGCATGATCGGCGTCACGGTGCTGCTGCTGATACTGCTCTATTTCTTCTTTCAGTTCACCCGAATGGGGCTTGCGATGCGCGCCTCGGCCTCGCTGCCTGAATCGGCGCGGCTGGTCGGTATCAACACCTCATGGATGATCGCACTTGGCTGGGGCATGGCCGCCGCGATCGGCTCCATCGCCGGCATGCTGATCGCGCCGGTGGTGTTCCTGGAGCCGAACATGATGGGCGGCGTGCTGATTTACGGATTTGCCGCCGCCGTGCTCGGCGGGCTGAGCAGTCCGTTCGGCGCGGTGATCGGCGGCTTCCTGGTCGGCGTCATCGAAAATCTGGCCGGCACCTATATCCCCGGCGTCGGCAACGAGCTGAAATTGCCGATCGCGCTGGCGCTCATCATCACCGTGCTGGTTGTCAAGCCGGCCGGCCTGTTCGGCCGGCCCATCGTGAAGCGAGTCTGATCATGAGCGCGATCCAGGAAGTCGCCAACCCTGTCGTCGAGGCCGTTCCCAAGCGGGCGATGACGCTCGGTTACGGTACCTCGCTGGTCATGCTGGCGCTGTTGATCGTGGTGCCGCTGTTCGTGAAGAATTTCATCATCTTCCAGCTGACTATGCTGCTGATCTACGCGCTGGCGGTGCTGGCGCTGAATATACTGACCGGAGGCAGCGGCCAGTTTTCGCTGGGCCAGAGCGCGTTTTACGCGGTCGGCGCCTATACCTCGGCGATCCTGATCGAACACGCCGGCGTCAACTATGCCCTGACATTGCCGGTCGCCGGCGCGATCTGCTTCGGATTCGGATTCCTGTTCGGCCAGCCGGCGTTGCGCCTCTCCGGCGTCTATCTCGCACTGGCGACCTTTGCGCTGGCCACCGCGATGCCGCAACTGTTGAAGCTCGGCTATTTCGAATACTGGACCGGCGGCGTGCAGGGCCTGGTGGTGACAAAGCCCGATGCGCCGTTCGGGCTGAAGATGTCGCAGGACATGTGGCTGTACTATTTCACGCTGGCCGTCACGGTCGCGATCTATATTTTCTCCGTCAACCTGCTGAAATCGCGATCCGGCCGCGCCTTCATGGCGATCCGCGACAACGAGATCGCGGCCTCCGCCATGGGTATCGACGTCGCGCTGTACAAGACGCTGGCGTTCGGCGTCAGCGCCGGCATTACCGGCGTTGCCGGCGGGCTCGGGGCGATCGCGGTGCAATTCGTCGCGCCCGACAGCTACACCATTACGCTTGCGATCTCGCTGTTTCTCGGCATGGTGGTCGGCGGCGTCGGCTGGCTGCCCGGATCGATCGTGGGTTCGGCCTTCATCATTTTTGTGCCGAACATCGCCGAGGGCATTTCGAAGGGTCTCTCCGGAGCGGTGTTCGGCGTATTGCTGTTCCTCGTCATCTTCCTGGTGCCGCACGGCGCCAGGCAAGTCGCCATGCTTGCCGAGCACCTGCTCGGCAAGCTCAGAAAAAACTAGGGAGAAACTATGCATTTCAGCCAACAACTACGTATCGCCGCGTTCTCGACGGCGGTCATCGCTTTCGTTGCCGGCAGTGACGGCGCACTCGCCCAAAAGACCTACGACACCGGCGCCACCGACACCGAGATCAAGATCGGCAACATCATGCCCTATAGTGGCCCTGCCTCCGCCTACGGCGTGATCGGCAAGACCGAAGAGGCCTATTTCAGGAAGATCAACGCCGAGGGCGGCATCAACGGCCGCAAGATCAACTTCATCAGCTATGACGACGGCTACAGCCCGCCGAAAGCGGTCGAGCAGGCGCGCAAGCTGGTGGAAAGCGATGAAGTGCTGCTGGTGTTCAACCCGCTCGGCACGCCGTCGAACTCCGCGATCCAGAAATACATGAACGCCAGAAAGGTGCCGCAGCTGTTCGTCGCCACCGGCGCGGCGAAATGGAACGACCCGAAGGAGTTCCCGTGGACCATGGGCTGGCAGCCCAGCTATCAGAGCGAAGCCCGCATCTACGCCAAGTTTCTGTTGAAGGAGAAGCCGGATGCCAGGATCGCGATCCTGTACCAGAACGATGATTTCGGCAAAGATTACCTCAAGGGCCTGAAGGAGGGCCTCGGCGCCAAGGCGGCGTCGATGCTGATCGCCGAGGAAAGCTACGAGACCACCGAGCCTACGATCGACAACCACGTCTTCAAGCTGAAAGCCACCGGCGCCGACGTCTTCCTCAATATAGCGACGCCGAAATTCGCGGCCCAGGCGATCAAGAAGGCTGGCGAAATCGAATGGAAGCCGCTGCATATCGTCACCAACGTCAGCATTTCCGTCGGCAGCGTGATGAAGCCGGCGGGCTTTGAGAATGCGCAAGGCGTTCTCTCGGCCAACTACGGCAAGGACGGCGCCGATTCGCAGTGGGACGACGACCCCGGCATGAAGAAGTTCTACGCGTTCCTCGACAAGTATTTTCCCGATGCCAACAGGCTCGATACCAACGTCGTGTACGGCTACGGCGTGTCGCAGACCATGGTGAAGGTGCTTGAGATGTGCGGCGACAACCTGACCCGCGAGAACGTCATGAAGCAGGCGGCGAGCCTGAAAGACTTTACGCCCGACACCCTGCTGCCCGGCGTCAAGATCAACACCAGCGCTACCGATTTCGCCCCGATCGATCAGCTTCGGATGCAGCGGTTCAAGGGCGAAAAGTGGGAGTTTTTCGGCGATATCATCAGCGGCGACCTCAGCAACTGAAACGCCGCCGAGGGACGTTCGACCGGGAAACGCGCGGACGATGCCCTTGCGGCAGAGCGCCGGCCGCCAGACTACTAAAGAAGCAGCCTCCCGGCGCTTGCCGCGGGGGCTTTTTCTTGATGGCGCCAGCCAAATGGTATTCAATCCGTCGCGCGTCACCAGAAATTTCAATCGACAAAAAATCAGGCGCAGCGACACACCTTTAAATGGGAGGTTAGGAAATGCCTGTTCCCACCAGCAGATTCGCGATCGCTTCGGCCGCATTCGTTATCCTCGCGGCCTCGAGCAGCGGCGCGCTTGCGCAGAAGAAATACGACACCGGCGCCACCGATACCGAGATCAAAATCGGCAACATCATGCCCTATAGCGGTCCCGCCTCCGCCTATGGCGCGCTTGGCAAGACCGAGGCCGCCTATTTCAAGAAGATCAACGCCGAGGGCGGCATCAACGGCCGCAAGATCAATTTCATCAGCTATGACGATGCCTACAGCCCGCCAAAGGCGGTCGAGCAGGCGCGCAAGCTGGTGGAGAGCGACGAGGTTTTGTTCGTGTTCAATTCGCTGGGAACACCGTCTAACTCCGCGATCCAGAAATACATGAATTCGAAGAAGGTGCCGCAGCTGTTCGTCGCCACCGGCGCCACCAAATGGAACGATCCCAGGAACTTCCCCTGGACCATGGGATGGCAACCCAGCTACCAGAGTGAGACGCAAATCTACGCAAAATACCTGCTGAAGAACAAGCCCGACGCCAAAATCGCGGTGCTCTATCAGAACGACGATTACGGCAAGGATTACCTCAAAGGCCTGAAGGACGGCCTCGGCGCCAAGGCGGCTTCGATGATCGTCGCCGAGGAAAGCTTCGAAACCACCGAACCCACCATCGACAGCCACGTCGTCAAGCTCAAATCCAGCGGCGCCGATGTGTTCGTCGATATCGCAACGCCGAAATTCGCCGCGCAAGCGATCAAGAAGGTCGGCGAGATCGAATGGAAGCCCCTGCACTTCCTCAACAACGTTTCGTCTTCCGTTGGCGCGGTGCTCAAGCCAGCCGGTTATGAAAATGCACAGGGCATCATTTCCGCTGACTATCGCAAGGATACCACCGACAAGCAGTGGGACGACGATCCCGGCATGAAGGAATATCTGGCGTTCATGACCAGGGATTTTCCGGAAGGCGACAAGCTCGATAACGGAACCGTCACCGCCTACGGTGTCACGCAGACGCTGGTGCAGGTCTTGAAGCAGTGCGGCGACAACCTCACCCGCGAAAACATCATGAAGCAGGCCGCCAGCCTGAAGGACTTCCGCACCGAAATCCTGCTTCCGGGCATCAAGATCAATACCGGCCCGGATGATTTCGCCCCGATCAGCCAGCTTCAACTGATGCGGTTCAAGGGCGAACGCTGGGAAATGTTCGGCGACATCATCAGCGCCGACGTCGGCGGCTGATTTCGCAACGCGAGCTATACGACAATTCACCCCGCGAGTTCGCTTGCGGGGGTTTTCTTTTGCCGGAAACGGGGGGATAACCCGCCTATGGCTGCATCCCCCATCCCTATAAAGCGATGACCGACAGACGCCCTCTTCTGCGCGCGATTTTCGACGCCGCCGTTGCCGCCGCGCATCCCGATATCGTGCTGGCGGCGCATCTGCGCACCGCTCCCGTAGGCCGGGTGATTTGCCTCGCCGCCGGCAAGGCCGCCGCCGCCATGGCTGCCGCCGCCGAGCGCCATTACCTCGACGAGCTCGGCCTTGAACCTTCGCGCCTCGAGGGCGTCGCGACCACCCGGCACGGCCATGGCGTGCCGACACGGCGGATCAAGGTGATCGAAGCCGGCCATCCCGTACCCGACGAGGCCGGCCTGAAGGGCGCCGAGCAAAGCCTGCAACTGGCGGCAAGCGCCGGCGCCGACGATCTGTTGCTGGTGCTGCTGTCCGGCGGCGGCTCGGCGAACTGGATCGCACCAGTCGATGGCGTGTCGTTCGCGCAGAAACAACAGGTGACGCGGGCGCTGCTGCGCTCCGGCGCGCCGATCGGCGAGGTCAACACCGTGCGCAAGCATTTGTCGCGGATCAAGGGCGGCCGGCTGGCGCGTGCGGGGCAGCGCGCCGAAATCGTGACGTTGGCGATATCGGATGTGCCGCACGACGATCCTTCGGCGATCGCATCCGGCCCGACCGTGCCGGATCCCACCACGCTGGTCGACGCGCGCGCCATCGTCGCCAAATACGGGCTTGAGGTCGACGACGCCATTCGCCGCGCGCTCGACGATCCCAAAAACGAGAGCTGCAAGCCCGGCGATCCCGCCTTTGCCCGCGCCCGGTTCGAACTGATCGCGCGGCCGAAGGCTTCGCTTGACGCGGCGATCGAGGTGGCCAGAGGCGCCGGCTACGAGATTATCGACCTCGGCGCCGATCTCGAAGGCGAGGCCCGCGATGTTGCCGCCGATCACGCAAGGCTGGCACTCCAGGCACGCACCGAAGGCAAGCAGGTGGCGATCCTGTCCGGCGGCGAACTCACCGTCACCGTGCGCGGCCACGGCCGCGGCGGCCCGAATCAGGAATATGCGCTGGCGCTGGCTGCCCTGCTCAGGAACACACGGGGCATTTCGGCACTGGCCGCGGACACCGACGGCGCCGACGGCGGCGGCGGCAGCGCCACCGATCCGGCGGGCGCCGTAATCGATGCGGCGACGTTCGAGAAGATGAAATCGCTCGGCCTCGATCCCCAAAGTTATCTCGACAACAACGACGCCACGAGCTTCTTCGAGGCGACCGGCGATCTCGTGCAGACCGGCCCGACGCTGACCAACGTCAACGACGTCAGGGTGATTCTGGTGGATGGAGGTCCGTGACCCCTCGACGTCATTGCGAGCGAAGCGAAGCAATCCATATATCGGCGGGCAAAGGCGCGGATAGATGGATTGCTTCGTCGCTGTGCTCCTCGCAAAGACGGTGGAGAGATCCGGAGCGAACCTCTCAAAACTCCCTCGCAATCGTCGCCAGCATGTCGCGCAGCGCGGCGCGGTTGGCGGGGCCGAGCAGTTCGTTGAGACGGGCTTCGTGCTTGAGCGCGACGAGCTTCTTGGCGCGCGCCAGCACCGCCCGGCCCTTGTCGGTCAGCACCAGAATGTGAGAGCGGCGATCGTTGGTCGAGCGTATCCTGGCGCAGAGGTCGCGGCTCTCCAGCCCGTCGAGCATCGCCACGAAATTCGGCCGCAGGATACCGAGCGTGGTGGCGATTTCGGTCTGGTTGCGCCCCGGATTGCGGTCGAGCAGCAACAGCACAGAGAACTGCGCCGGCGTCAGCCGCAGCGGCGCGACGCAGCGCAGGAAATCCTCGAACACTTTCAGCTGCGCGCGCTTGAGCGAATAGCCCAACAGCTCGGACAATTCGCCCATCTGCAGCGCAGTCGTATCCGCGAGAGCTTCAGTGGGCTCCTTGCGGGCGGCGCGCGACGCCTTGGCGTCGGCCAAAGCGGTCTTGGAAACAGTCATCGATCGATGCTCGCGATCCCGTTAGGCTGGGCAAAGGCCCGAGGCTGAAGACCCGCCGGCCTTGAGATTATATTTGATAATTGTTATCCACCATATCAAATGCCGGCGGCATTTTTCAACTGCCGTTATCGGACGGCCGGGCGGCGCCTGACGCGCCGCAAACGGCCGGATTCTCGCGAGGGGGGCGCCCGGTCTTGAATACGACGATCATGCTGTTCCTGCTCCAGGACGGCATTACCAACGGCGCGATCTATGCGTTGCTCGGCCTTGCGCTGGTGCTGGTGTTCGGCGTCACCCGCGTGATCCTGATTCCGCAGGGCGAGTTCGTCACCTATGGCGCGCTGACCTATGCCTCGCTGTCGTCGGGCCAGATGCCGGGCACGGCGCGGCTGGCAGTGGCGATGGGGATCGTGGCCTTCGGCCTCGATCTGTTCGCCGGCCGCAAATCGCTGAATCGGCGGCTGATCGGCCGCGCCTTTCTGGTCAACATCATGCTGCCGGTTGTGATCTTCGCGCTGACGTCCTGGTTCGCCACCCGCCATGCCCCGATCGCCGTCAATATCGCGCTGTCGCTTTTGATCGTCGCGGCGATCGGGCTGTTTCTGTATCGCATCGCATTTCAGCCGATTGCGCATACCTCGGTGCTGGTGCTGCTGATCGCCTCGGTCGGCTGCCATCTGGCGCTGCAGGGTTTCGGGCTGGTGTTCTTCGGCGCCGAGGGCCAGCGCGGCCCGGCTCTGTCGGATGCAGCCTTCACCGCCGGCCCGCTGCGCTTCACCGGCCAGAGCATCGCCGTCTACGCCGTCACCGCGGCCTTCATCGTCGGGCTGTGGCTGTTCTTTGGCTTCACGCTGTACGGCAAAGCGCTGCGCGCCACCGCGGTCAATCGTCTTGGCGCGCGTCTGGTCGGCATCAGGACGTCGCTGTCGGGCCAGATCGCGTTCCTGCTGGCTTCCGTGATCGGGGCGATTTCGGGAATCCTGATCGTGCCTATCACCACGCTGTATTACGACACCGGCTTTCTGATCGGGCTGAAAGGCTTTATCGCCGCAATCATCGGCGGCCTCGTCAGCTATCCCTTGACCGCTCTGGCGGCGCTGGTGGTCGGCACGGTCGAGGCCTTTTCCTCGTTCTACGCCAGCAATTTCAAGGAGGTCATCGTCTTCTTCCTGATTCTCCCGGTGCTGGTGCTGCGGTCGCTGGCGGCACCTGCGGTCGAGGAAGAAAAGGATTGATGGCGATGACGCAGCGGCTGCCGATCGTCGTGTTCGCGCTCGTGATGGCGGCGATTCCGTTCATCCCGGGCATGCCGCCGTTCTGGATCGTGCTGCTGGACAATATCGGGCTTGCGGCGCTGGTCGCGATGGGGCTGGTGCTGCTGACCGGCGTCGGCGGCCTCACCTCGTTCGGCCAGGCGGCATTTTGCGGCTTCGGCGCCTACACCACGGCGGTGCTGACGACGGCCTATGGCGTCTCGCCGTGGCTGACGCTGCCGGCCTCGCTGTTGGTCAGCGGCATCGCCGCGGTCGTGCTCGGCATCGTCACGGTGCGGCTGTCGGGACATTATCTGCCGCTCGGCACCATCGCCTGGGGCATCGGCCTGTTCTATCTGTTCAGCAAGCTCGAATTCCTCGGCCGCAACGACGGCATCTCCGGCATTCCGCCGCTGGCGATCGGTTCATTGCGGATGCTCGACCCCGGCACGATCTACTTCGCGATCTGGACCGCGGTGCTGCTCTGCGCGCTCTTGACCACGAACCTGCTCGACTCCCGCACCGGCCGCGCCATCCGCGCGCTGCGGCGCGGACACATCGCGGCAGAGGCCTTCGGCGTGCAGACGCCGCGCGCCAAGCTCTTGGTCTTCATCTATGCCGCGGTGCTGGCCGGCCTGTCCGGCTGGTTCTATGCGCATTTCCAGCGTGCGGCCAACCCGACGCCGTTCGGCGCGCAGGCCGGCATCGAATATCTCTTCATCGCCGTGGTCGGCGGCGCCGGCTATGTCTGGGGCGGCGTACTCGGAGCCGCCATCGTCGTCATCCTGAAGGAGATCCTGCAGAGCTATCTGCCTTATATATTTCACGGCGAAGGCCAGCTCGAGACCATCGTGTTCGGCATCCTGCTGGTGGCGCTGCTGCAACTGGCGCCAACCGGGGTCTGGCCCTGGCTCGTGGCGCGACTGCCATTGCGGCCGGACCGCAAGCGGCCCGATACGTCGCTGGTGCTGGCCGCGCGCCCGCGCGCGAAGGCTTCGCCCGACGTGCTGCTGCAGATCGACCATGCGCGAAAACAGTTCGGCGGCGTGATCGCCGTCAACGACGTTTCCTTCGACGTCCAGGCCCGCGAGATCGTCGCCCTGATCGGGCCGAACGGCGCCGGCAAGAGCACGACCTTCAACCTCATCACCGGCGTGCTCTCCTCTTCGGGCGGCACCATCTCCATGCTCGGCAGGAACATCGATAATGCGCCGCCGCAGCAAGTGGCAAAACTCGGCATCGCCCGGACCTTCCAGCACGTCAAACTGGTGCCGGACATGAGCGTTCTGGAAAACGTCGCGATCGGCGCGCATCTGCGCGGCCGCGCCGGTGCCATCGCCAGCATGTTCCGCCTCGACCGGTCGGACGAAGCGAAACTGCTGGCGGAGGCGGCGCGCCAGATCGAACGCGTCGGTCTCGCCGATCAGATCGATGCGCTGGCCGGAAGCCTGTCGCTCGGCCAGCAGCGCATCGTCGAGATCGCCCGCGCGCTGTGCGTCGATCCGATCCTGCTGCTGCTCGACGAGCCGGCGGCGGGATTGCGGCACATGGAGAAGCAGCGGCTCGCCAGCCTGCTGCGCCAGTTGCGCGACGGCGGCATGTCGGTACTGCTGGTCGAGCACGACATGGGATTTGTGATGGACCTCGCCGACCGCATCGTGGTGCTTGATTTCGGCACCAAGATCGCCGAGGGCACGCCGCAGGCGATCAAGAACAACCCCGACGTGATCAAGGCCTATCTCGGAACGGTCGCATGAATCCCGGCACCGGCGCGCTGTTGCAGGTCACCGATGCGCATGTCGCCTATGGCAAGGTGGAGGCGGTGCGCGCAGTGTCGCTGGAGGTCGGCGACAACGAGATCGTCACCATCATCGGCGCCAATGGCGCCGGCAAGACCACGCTGCTCAATGCGATCATGGGAATTCTGCCGCTGAAGGGGCGCGTCAGCTTCGCCGGCGCGGACCTGGCGCCGCTCGAAATCGAGGACCGGGTCGCGGCGGGCTTAAGCCTGGTGCCGGAGCATCGCGAGCTGTTCGCGACCATGAACGTCGAGGACAATCTTGAGCTCGGCGCCTTCCGGATCGCCAGGGCCAGCGCAACCGCTGCCTTCGAGCGGGTCTACACGCTGTTTCCGCGGCTGAAGGAGCGGCGCAAGCAACTGGCCGGAACGCTGTCGGGCGGCGAACAGCAGATGCTGGCGATGGGCCGCGCCCTGATGGGCGTGCCGAAACTCCTAATGCTGGACGAGCCCAGCCTCGGGCTGGCGCCGATCGTCGTCGCCGATATTTTCCGCACCATCGGCGAACTGCGCGCCGCAGGCGTGTCAGTGCTGCTGGTCGAGCAGAATGCGCAAGCCGCGTTGCAGATCGCCGACCGCGCCTATGTGATGGAGCTCGGCGAATTTATCTTGAACGGTCCGGCCGCGGAGATCGCGACCAACGCGCGCGTGGCCGCAAGCTATCTCGGCTTTACGCATGAGGGCGAAAGCGCGGTTTAGACAAATATCCCGGCGTCATGCCCGCGCTCGTCCCGGGCATGACGATTTGATCGAACCTTACTTCACCGGAACGTACTTTCCGTCCTTCACCGTCAGCAGGATGCGGGCGCGGTCGTCGAGGCCGTAGCGGTCCTTTTCGGTGAAATTGTAGACGCCCTGGCTCGCGGCGATATCGCGCTCGGTCAGCAAGGCCTGACGGATCGCCTCGCGGAATTCCGGCGTGCCGGGTTTTGCCGTTTTCAGCGCCACCGGAATCACGCGTTCGAGCACCAGGAAAGCGTCGTAGGAATGCGCGGCGAACTGGCTGCGGCTGTTGGGGCCGTATTTCGCCTCATAGGCCTTGTCGAGCGCCATGCCCGGTTTCTTGGTGAGCGCGCTGTCGGGTTGATCCTCGGGATCCATCACCGGGCCGGAGACCATGATGACGCCCTCAGCAGCGGGACCCGCGATGCGGATGAAGTCCATGCTGGCGGCACCGTGGTTATGGTAGATCAGGCCCTTGTAACCGCGGTCGCGCAGTTCCTTCTGCGGCAATGCCGCAGCCGTACCTGACCCACCCACCAGGATCGCGTCCGGATTGGCGGCGATCAGCTTCAGCACTTGCCCTGTGACCGACGTATCCGGGCGCGCATAGCGTTCCTCATCGACGATCGTCAAGCCCAGCGGCACGCCCTGGGTCTTGAGATCGTTGAACCAGAGGTCGCCGTAGGAATCCGAGTAACCGATAAAGCCGACGGTCTTGATGTTGTGCGCCTTCATGTGCTCGTACAGGCCCTTGCCCATGAGTGGCACCGGCTGCGGCATCGATACCGACCATTTCATGCGCTCGGGCGTGATCGGGAACGGCGCCAGCGAAATATGGGGAACGCCGGCCTCGTTGGCGACGGTGGATATCGCAATGGTCGGCGGCGTCACCGACGACCCCATGATGACGTCGGCCTTGGACTCCGTGACAAAGCGCCGCGCATTGGTGGTGGCGTTGGTCGGATCGCCGCCGTCGTCGAGCACGATCAGCTTGAGCGGCACGCCGCCAATCTCCTTGGCCACGAACTCCAGCGAGTTGCGCTCGGGAATGCCGAGCGCCGCCCCCGGCCCCGTGGTCGTCAGCGAGAGGCCGATGACGATCTCATTGCTTTGCGCCATCGCCGGCAATCCTGGCAGCGCCAGCGCCGCCGCGATCACCGCGGCCGACAGATAATCCTTCTTCATTGGTTCCTCCCTTTGGTGTTCTTGTTAGCCTGGATCAAAAATTCTCGAGCCTGATGTCGATTGAACTGCGACGAGCTTACCCTGCCCTGGAGGGGGAGGTTCGACGCGAATGAAACGAGCGGCGGGGTCGGGTGAAAGTCTCTCCTCTCGAAAGGTCCCCGAGTTGAGAGATCACCCCACCCCGTCTCGCATCTTGCGATGCGAGCCGACCCTCCCCCTCCAGGGGAGGGTAAGAAAGAGCGCCCGGACCGATTCAATTCAAACTCATCCGCTCTAGGAACATTCAGCCCCTTCTTTAGGTCATATGCTGCTTCAGGTCATGTCATTTGCCACGTCAGCCCTGCATGAACCTCGCGACGATTTCCGCCGGAACGGCGGCCGATTTCAGCCGCGAGGGATCGTCGGGGTGCCGTCCGACCAGCACGCGGGTCTCGAACGCCTCGATCGCCAGCGCCTCGCCCTTGAAGACCTTGTGCGTTACCTCAAAACTCGAACGCTTGAAACTTTCGACCCGGCTCTCGATCGTGATCCAGTCGCCATGGGTGGAGGCGATCAGGAATTTCGCCCTGGTGTCCACCATGGGAATGCCGACCAGGCCGTATTTCCGGACGATGTCCCGCTTGGAGAAGCCGGCCGCCTCGAACAGGATCGAGGTCGAATCGTCGAACATCTCGAAATACCTGGGGTAATAGACGATGTTGGCGGGGTCGCAGTCGCCCCACTGGATCTGCACGTCCCTGCGGTTGACGAGCATTGAAGCGTCCCTAGCGCGGCGCCATGCGTAGCGCGGCGTCCAGCCGCACCACCTCGCCGTTGAGATAGGGGTTGTCGATCATGTGCATCGCCAGCGAGGCGAATTCGTCGGCATGGCCGAGCCGGCGCGGGAAAGGAATCGCCGCGGCGAGCGAGTCCTGCGCCTCCTGCGGCAGATTGGCGAGGAGCGGCGTCAGGAACAGTCCCGGCGCGATGGTCAGCACGCGAATGCCGAACTGCGCCAGCTCGCGGGCGATCGGCAGCGTCATCGCGACAATGCCGCCCTTCGAGGCCGAATAGGCCGACTGCCCGATCTGGCCGTCATAGGCCGCGACCGACGCGGTCGAGATCACGACGCCGCGCTCGCCGGTCGAAAGCGGCTCCAGTTTTGTCATCTCCGCGGTCGCAAGCCGCAGCATGTTGAAAGAACCAATCAGGTTGACCTTGATCACCTTTTCGAAATCGGCGAGCGGCATCGGACCCTCGCGGCCGATCACCCGCTTGGCGACGCCGATGCCGGCGCAATTGATCAATACCCGCGCCGGGCCGTGGGCCTTCGACGCGGCGACCACAGCAGCTTCCGCCGAGGCCGCATCCGAGACGTCGCAGATCACGGCGACGCCGCCGATCTCGGCGGCGACGGTTTCGGCGAGTTTTGCATTGAGGTCGCAGACCGCAACCCTGGCGCCCTGCGCGGCAAGCCGGCGCGCGGTCGCCGCCCCCAGTCCCGATGCGCCGCCGGTGACAATGGCGGCCTGATCCTTCAATTGCATGGCTTTCTCCCTGGCGAAACGTTCTGTATTGGCTAAAGCGTTATCACATGCGCCGGCGGCGCCGGCGAATAAAGCTCATCGATCAGACCGCTGCGATGATCCAGCACCGCGCGCTGGTTGATCGAGCCCTTGTCGGTGACCTCGCCGTGATCGATCGACAGCGGCGTGTCGATGAGGATCGCGCGGGTGATCCGGGTCGACGACCCCGTCGAAGTCGCCAGAAATTTCCTGAAGCGCTCGCCAAAGGCGCCGCGGATCAGCGGATCCGACGCGGTCAGGCCGAGGTCGTCGAGCGGCAGCGTCGGATTGATCAGCCGGCAGCCATCGAGATCGAGAATGACCAGCGCCGATACCTCGTCGCGGTTGATGCCGGTGACGACCACGTCACGCACCAGCGGCGCGCAGGCCGAGATGAATCTCGCCCGCAATGGACCGACGCTGACCCAGGTACCGCTGGCGAGCTTGAAATCCTCGGCGATGCGCCCGTCGAAATCGAAGCCGGCGTGGAGGTCATCGGGGTCTGCCGGCTTGAGCGCGTCGCCGAATTTATAAAAACCTTCATCGTCGAAGGCATCCGCCGTCAGTTTCGGCTGGCGCCAATAGCCGGGGGTGACGTTCGGCCCCTTGGCGCGAACCTCCAGTTTCCCCTCGCGGACGACGAGCTTGGCCTCGTTGCCCGGGACAGGAAGCCCGACATGGCCGGAGCGGCTGGTGAGCGGGTTGACCGACATGAAAAACGGCGCCGTCTCGGTGGCGCCGAGCCCGGTGAGCATTGGCACGCGGTAGCCGGTCTGCTGCATCCCGAGCTCGTCGAGGCTGTTCCAGACGAACGGCGACAGCGCAGCGCCCGAGAAGAACATCGCGTGCAACCGGTGAAAGAATTTTGCGCGCAATTCCCTGTCGTCGCGCAAATAGGGCAGCAGCGATTCATAGCCCTTGGGGACATTGAAATAGACCGTCGGCGAAATTTCGCGAAGATTGCGCACGGTCTCCTCGATGCCGCCGGGCACCGGCTTGCCGGCGTCGAGATAGATCGAGCCGCCATTATACAGCGTCAGCCCGATATTGTGGTTGCCGCCAAAGGTGTGATTCCACGGCAGCCAGTCGACGATCACCGGCGGCTCTTCCTTCAGGAAAGACATGGTTTCGCGGATCATCACCTGATTGGCGCAGATCATGCGCTGGGTATTGATGACCGCCTTGGGGTTGCCGGTCGAGCCCGAGGTCAGCAGGAATTTCGCTGTCGTGTCCGGGCCGATCGCATCATGCGCGGCGTCAAGGCCGGGGTGCTCGGCGCTCGCCAAGAGATCGTCGAGCATCGTCACCCGGCGGCCGGGCACCGCGCCATGCGAGGCCGCGATCTCGATTTCATCGGAAACATTGGCGGACAAGGCATCGGCGAATTTGCCGGCATCGTCGGCGAATACCAGCCCGGGCGTCAGCAGACTCATCAGATAGCCGAGCTTGCCGTAATCCTTCGACACCAGCGAATAGGCCGGCGATACCGGGCAGAACGGAACTCCCGCATACAGCGCGCCGAACGCCACCAGCGCGTGGTCGATCGAATTGCCGGAGAGAATCACGACCGGCCGGTCGGCGGAGAGATCGCGCGCCAGCAGGCCCGAGCCGATGCGCCGGCTCGACTCCAGCAATTGCGCGTAGGTGATTTGCCGCCAGCCGCCGCCCTTGGCGCGCTCCGCCATGAAGATGCGGTCGGGTTCTCGCCTCGCCCAATAATGCAGGCGATCGGTCAGCCGCGCCGGATATTCGCCGAGCACACTCTTCGGCCGCAGATAGATGGTGCCGTCGCCGCGGCGCTCGATGGTGACGGCGGGATCGTTGAACGAGATCGGGCGCAGCGGCGCGTCGGTATTTGCGGCCGGGGCAGCGATGTCGGGTTTCGGGGTCATGTCAGGCCGGCTTTACCTTGGCGGTCTTGCGGTCGAGAAAGGCGCGGATCCGGAGTTTGGCTTCCTTGTCGCTCTGCGCCACGGTCGCCATCAGCGATTCCATCAACAGACCGGTCTGCGGATTGGCCTCCGCGATCATCGGCAACGCTTGCAGCACCGCGAAATTCGTCAGCGGTGCATTGCTCGCCACCTTGGCCGCGAGTTCCATCGCCTTGGGGAGCGCGTTGCCGTCCTCGGTCAGATATTGCGCAAAACCGTAGGCCGCGCCCTCGGTCGCGGAATAGACCCTGCCCGTCAGCATCATATCGGTCATCCGCGCCACGCCGATCAGCCGCGGTAGCCGCACCGACCCGCCGCCGCCGACGAAGATGCCGCGCTGGCCTTCGGGCAGTGCGAAATAGGCGCTGGGTTCGGCAACGCGAATATGCGCCGCGCAGGCGAGCTCCAGCCCGCCGCCGATCACCGCGCCGTTCAGCGCGGCGATCACAGGCACGCGGCTGTACTGAATGCGGTCGAACACCCGGTGCCACATCTGCGAGTGGCGCAGGCCCTCAGTGGCGTCGTGCTCGGTCAGTTCCGACAGGTCGAGACCACTGGAGAAGTGATCCCCGATGCCGTGAATCACTACCGCGCCGGTGCCGTCGGGGAGACTGGCGAAGCAATCGCCGAGCGCGAGAATAATGCCGTCGTTCAGCGCGTTGCGCTTGGCCGGGCGGTTGAGGCCCACGGTCAGCACCGCGCCCACGGTTTCGATCTTGAGCAGTGCGGATTGACCTGCGGCGGCAGTGGCAGCGGCGTTTCCCATCGGCTTGTTACGTCCTGTCCAGAATAGTTATGTTTTATAACGAATGGACGGGGAGTCAACAACGGTTCAGTATTTCATGTCCCGGGCCGCTGCTCCGCAGAACCGGGACCCACGAAGCCGATGACGCAGTGGGCCCCGGTTCTGCAGCGCACCGCGAAGTGCGCTGCGCTGCGTCCGGGGAACGAATACACGGACTAACCTCACAGCACCTGATGGACGTCGATCACAACGCGGTCGGCATGACGGGCGGCCGAACCGATGAACAGGTTTTCCATCAGCCAGCGGTATTTCTCGGCGCCGGTTTCGAACCTCGGCACGGTGCGGAAATAGATCAGCTTCGGATCGACCGCCTCGCCGCGCTTCAATCGCTGCAACAGTTCGACCGGGCCGAAACGGATGCCCTTGTTCTCGACATAGACCACCGCGCCGTCATCGGTCTCGAAGGCATACTTGGCCTCGAGCTCGATCAGCTCGTTGGGCCGGATGATCTGGAAGTCCGCGCCGAAGGCGCAGACCTTGCCGTTGATATCAGGCCCCCGCACCTCGCCACCGGTTATTGGAATGATGCGGCGGACGCCGTGGCCGATATCGCCCGCCGTCGTCACGCCGCCGATACGGGCGGTGATGGTGAAGACATATTGGGTCGAGAGCTGCGGCGTCATCGGGAAAGACTCTATTTCAGCATGTGCTGCGGCAACCAGGTCGCCAATATCGGAAATGCAATCAGGATTACCAGCCGAACGAGGTCGGTCGCCACGAACGGGATCACGCCCCTGAAAATGGTGGCGAACGACACGTCCTTGACCACGCTCTTGATGACGAAGACGTTCATGCCGACCGGCGGATGGATCAGGCCGAGTTCCACCGTCATCACGATGATGACGCCGAACCAGATCGGGTCGAAGCCGAGATGTGAGATCACCGGGAAGATGATCGGCACCGTCAGGATGATCATGGCCATCGCATCCATCAAGCAGCCGAGCACCAGATACATCACCATGATCAGCGCCAGCACGCCGTAGCTGCCTAGGCCGAGGCCGGTGAGAAACTCCGTCACCTTTTGCGGGGTCTGCGTCACCGTGAGGAAGTATCCGAAGATCAGGGCGCCGATCAGCACCGTGAACACGGCGGCCGCGGTGCGGGTCGCCTGTAAGAGCGAGGCGAGAATCTTGTCCTTGTCGAGCCGTCCGGTCGCAACCCCGATCAGGAAGGCGCCGGTGGCGCCGACGCCGCCGGCTTCGGTGGGCGTAAAGCGCGGCAGGAACGGCAGGCCGTAAAGTCCGCCGATGACGAAGACGAACAACAGCGCCGGCGCCCAGATATCCTTCACTCCGGCAAACCGCTCGCGCCACGTCGTATGCGGACCTTTGGGCAGGAAATCCGGCCGCCAATAGCCGATCAGCGCGATGGTGATCATGTACATGGTCATGGCGAGCAGGCCGGGAATGATCCCGGCCATGAACAGCTTGCCGATGTCCTGCTCGGTGATGATGCCGTAGACCGCCAGCACCGTCGACGGCGGCAGCATCGCGCCCAGCGTGCCGCCGGCCGCGATCACGCCGGTGGCGAAGGATTGCGGATAGCCGAAGCGCCGCATTTCCGGATAGGCCACCGCCGAGAACGTCGCGGCGGTGGCCACCGACGAGCCGCAGATGGCGGCGAAGCCGCCGCAGGCCGCGACCGTGGCGATCCCCAGCCCGCCGCGCAGATGCCCGACAAAACCGTTGGCGGCGCGGAACAGGTCGCGGCTCATGCCGGAATTGCTGACGAAGGTGCCCATCAGCAGGAACATCGGAATCACGCCGAACGTATAGTCGGTGACCGTGCGCATCGAGGTCTGGCCGACCAGTTTCAGCGCCGGCGAAAACCCCACCAGGTAACCGAAGCCGGACACGCCGACCAGGCCCATCGCCATGCCGACCGGCACGCGCAGCAGCATCAGCGCGAACAGCGCGACGAATCCGAGGAGGGCGACGGCGTCGGTGCTCATTCAGTGCCCTTGGTCTTCGGGTCGTGCATCTGCTCCGGATCGAAGACGAGGCGCCAGGTACGGATCGCGATCAACAACACCGCGGAGACGTCGCCGGCCCAGGCCACCGCGAAAAACGGCCAGGTCGGCATGTGCATGTCGAAGGTCAGGACATTGTCGTTATAGGTGCCGCGCACCTTGTCGAACAGCGTCCATGTCTGCACGGTGACGACGAACAGCAGGACCAGCGTCGCGAACACGTCGATCATGCGCTGATATCTTGGGCCGACATTGGCCCATATCAGGTCGACGGTGATGTGACCGCCGCGATAGCTGGTGGCGGCAATGCCCCAGAAGATCAGAATGCCGAGCAGCATGCGCCCGATATCGAAGGAGTCGGGAATCGAATAGTTGAAGATATTGCGCAAGAGAACCGCGACGAAAATATTGGCGGCGACGATGCCGACAAATCCGGCCGCGATCCATTCGATGGTGTCGATGAAACGGTCCATATAGGCGCGCTTCATGTCCGCTCCGTTGGGGCTGACGATTGCAAGGAAATGGCAGCGGCGGGAGCATCCCGCCGCTGCCGGAAGCGAATAGCGGTTCTTTACTGCGCCAGGCCGTTGTATTTGGCGAGATCGCCGCGAAGCGCGGTCATCGCCGCATCCGGATCGACCCCGGTCTTCTTGACGTTATCGGCCCAGCTTTTCACCAGCGGCTCGGCGGCCTTCTTCCACAGCGCGGTCTGCTCCGGCGTCAGTTTGTAGATCTCCTGGTCAGGCTCTGCCCTCACCTTGTCGATGCCGGCATCCTCGAACTTGCCCCAGGGTTCGGCGACGCGGCCGGCGGCTTCGGTGTTGCAGTTGTCGTCGATCGCCTTCTTCTGGCGGTCGGACATCTGGTTATAGACGTCCTTGTTCATCACGAAGGCGAAGGTCGTGACGTAGAGCGGCGCGTCCATGTGATACTTCGTCACCTTGTCGAGGCCAAACAAGACCAGCGACCCCCACGGGAAGGTGACGGCGTCGGCGACGCCGCGCTCGATGATGTCGCGCGCTTCGGGCGCCGAGGATTGCACATTGGTGCCGCCGAGCGCGGTCATGAAGTTGGCAATGGTGGCGTCGGCGGGACGGATCTTCAGGTTCTTGATATCATCGGGCACCACGATCTTCTTGGTGCGCGAATGGAACGAGGAAGGTGAATGGACGAAGGCGAGGCAGAACTTGACGTCCTTCATTTCCTTCTCGGCATATTTCCGGTACCAGGCATCCAGCCCCATCGAGCCGCCCTTGGCGTCTGACATCAGGAACGGAAGCTCACCGGCGGCGATGATCGGAAAACGGCCGGGCTGATAACCCGGGTTGATGTAGGTGAGATCGGCGATGCCGTCGCGCGCCATGTCGTAATGGTCGAACGCCTTGCCGAGCTGCTGCGCCGGATAGACCTTGGAATGAACGGTGCCACCGGAGGCCTTTTCGACCGCGGCGCCCCAGTCCTCCAGCGCCTTCTGCAGCGGATGCGAGGCAGGCACCCAATGCGACAGTTTCAATTCGAAAGTCTTTTCCTGCGCCAACGCAGGCGTCACACTGGCGGCCAGCAGCAGCGCCAACAATTGTTTCCTCATCGACATCGTCTCCCTCGTGGCATCCGGGCTTCAATGGCCCTTTGCAGATATTGTTATATGATATAATTATCATTGCAAGCGCGCGCGGACTGCTCGCAGCCGACCGCCCTTCAAGCCTATAACAGCCAGGGGAGCAAGTATTGCGGACAAAAGTAGCAATCATTGGCGCGGGGCCGGCGGGATTGCTGCTGGGGCAACTGCTTCACGCTTACGGCCTCGACAATGTCATTCTGGAACGCCGGGATCGCGCGTATGTGCTGGCGCGGATTCGCGCCGGGGTCCTCGAACAGGGTGCGGTCGATTTGCTGGACCAGGTCGGGGTCGGCGCGCGGCTGCACCGTGAGGGCCTGGTCCATGACGGCATCGAGTTCACCTTCGCCGGCAGCCGCCATCGCATCGACCTGAAACAGGCGACCGGCAAATCCGTTACCGTCTACGGTCAGACCGAAGTCACCCGCGACCTGATGGATGCCCGCGCCGAAGCTGGTCTCACGACGGTTTACGAGGCCGAAGACGTCACGCCGCTTGACTTCGACACCGACCATCCGCGCCTGACTTACGTCAAGGACGGCATCAGCCACGAGATCGCCTGCGACTTCATCGCCGGCTGCGACGGATTTCACGGCGTCAGCCGCGCCAGCGTCAAGCCTTCCGCGGTCGAGACCTTCGAGCGGGTCTATCCATTCGGCTGGCTCGGAATCCTGTCCGACACGCCGCCGGTCAGTCCCGAATTGATCTACAGCAATCATGCGCGGGGATTTTCGCTTTGCACCATGCGCTCGATGCAGCGCAGCCGTTACTATCTGCAATGCAGCCTCGACGATCACATCGATCAATGGCCGGACGAACGATTCTGGGAAGAATTGAAGCGGCGGCTGGACCAGCAGGCGGTCGACAGCCTCGTCACCGGACCTTCGATCGAAAAGAGCATCGCGCCCTTGCGAAGTTTCGTTGCCGAGCCGATGCGGTTCGGACGGATGTTTTTGGCCGGCGACGCCGCCCATATCGTGCCGCCGACCGGCGCCAAGGGCCTCAACCTCGCCGCCAGCGACGTGCATTATCTCGCCGATGCCTTGCGCGAATTCTACGACGAGAAATCCAGCGCCGGGATCGACGGTTATTCGGCGAAAGCGCTGGCGCGGGTCTGGAAGGCGGTGCGCTTCTCGTGGTGGATGACCTCGATGCTGCACCGGTTTCCCGACACCGAAGGTTTTGGCGCGCGCATTCAACTCGCGGAGCTTGATTATCTCGTCGGCTCAAAAGCAGCGACGGCGTCGCTGGCGGAGAATTATGTGGGCTTGCCGTATTAGCCACCACCGTCATTGCGAGCGAAGCGAAGCAATCCATTGCCGGGTCACAAGCGGAAGAAATGGATTGCTTCGTCGCAAGCGCTCCTCGCAATGACGGGATGTCGATCCCGTTTTCAAACACTCGCCGAAATTCTGTTTCAAACTTTGTATACGGTGCATTTTGCAGGCGGATCGCGTTCAATGGCGGGGCAACAACATTGAGCCCCGCCCATGACCGACACCGCTATCCCCGAAGGTTTCGAGCTGCAGTCGCGGCGCAGTCCGCTTACTGATCCGTGGGAGCCGATCTATTCGAAGCAAACGCCTGACGCGATCATCCTGGGACTGCGGCTGGCGACGCCGCATACCAATGCGCGCGGCTTTGTCCATGGCGGATTGATTGCGGCGATGACCGACAAGGCGATGGGGCACAGCTGCGGCCACAGCATGCGCGGCGCCCATTCGCTGGTGACGATCAGCATGGCCATCGATTTCATCAGCAGCGCCCGGATCGGGCAGTGGCTCACCGTCGAAACCGACGTGATCAAGACCGGCAGCACCATCTGCTTCGCCCAATGTGTTGCCAGGGCCGACGACGTCGTGATCGCGCGCGCCAATGCCACGTTTCGCGTGGTGAAGAAGGAGGGCTGAGTTGCAAAGGCGCACCGGGCCTTCCATCGTGTCCCGGACGCGGTGCGGCGTCCTTTACGCCGCTCCGCAGAGCCGGGACCCACACTGCCATGGACCCCGGATCTGCAGCGTAGCGTGAAGAACGCTGCGCTGCGTCCGGGGCACGTTCGACTTACTTCGCACCGAAATGCCAGTCGCTGGTTTCGACTACCAGATCGATGAAGGCGCGCACCTTGGCCGACAACAGCCGCGAGGTCGGATAGACGATGTGGATCGGCAGCGGCGGCGGCTCGAACTTCGCCAGCACCACCCTGAGCCGGCCGGCCTTGATGGCGTCCGCCGCCTGATAGGCCAGCACCCGCGTCAGGCCGCCACCTTGCACGGCGTATTGAATGGCGGCGTCGGCGACGTTGGTGGTGAAGCGCGGCGTGCAGACGATGCCGACATCGCGGCCATCCTCGACAAAGCGCCAGTCCGGCGGCGCGGCGGTGGCGCCGAACTGGATGGTGTCATGCGAGGCGATCGCCTGTGGCGTCTTCGGCTCGCCGCGCCGTTTGAGATATTGATTCGAGGCGACCACGATCCGCCGCATCTTTCCGACCTGGCGCGCCACCAGGCTGGAATCGGCGAGATGGCCGATCCGCACGGCGAGATCGACGCCGTCTTCGACGAGGTTGATCACGCGATCGGACAGCCGCAACTCACCCGACACATCCGAGTAGCGTTTCAGATAGGCCGACATGACGGGACTGACATGCAGCCGTCCGAAGCCGACCGGCGCCGAGACCACCAGCCGCCCGCTCGGCCGCGTGCGCTCGCCCTCGGCCGCACCCTCGGCTTCCTCGACATCGCCGAGAATCCGCCTGACGCGCTCGAGATAACGCGCACCGACATCGGTCAGCGCGACCTGCCGCGTGGTCCGCTGCAACAGCCGCACCCCGAGACGATCCTCCAGCGCGGCGATCAACCGCGTCACCCCCGACGGCGACAGGCCGAGCTTTCGCGCCGCCGGCGCGAACCCCCGGAGGTCGGCGACGGCGACAAAGGCCTGCATGGCGTCGATGCGGTCCATGGCATTATTTCATATATCGCAATTATGAAGTGTCAACTGGTTGGATTATTCATGTTTTTAGACAGACTATATTGGAGCGGCCCGGGCGCCTCAGCGCCCGGGAGCCGTTTCCCGAGGATACTCCGATGTCAGACATTCACGCCTATTCAAGTGACGTGGCCTTTACGCCGGCCGTGAAAGCGATCCAGACCCGCAAGGGGTCGCGCGAAGCCTATGCCCGCGTCGAGCAACACGGCGGCTGGCGCACCGAAATCGATGACCAGCTCACGGCGTTCCTCGCCGGACAGGACAGCATGTTCCTGGCAACCGCCAGCGCCGACGGCCAGCCCTATATCCAGCATCGCGGCGGGCCGAAGGGTTTCATCAGGATCCTCGACAAGCACACGCTGGCGTTCGCCGACTACAGCGGCAACCGGCAATACATCACGCAGGGCAACCTGTCAGAGAATCCCAAGGCACACATCTTCCTGATGGACTACGCCCATCGCCGCCGGGTCAAAATCTGGGGCGAAGCGCGCGTGGTCGACGACGACCCGGCATTGCTGAAATCGCTGATGCCAAGGGGTTACAAGGCGCGGCCCGAACAGGTCATCCTGTTCAGGATAGCGGCGTGGGATACCAATTGCCCGCAGCATATCCCGCAGAAGTTCGATGCTGCCGACGTTGCGGGCGCCCTCGCCTCGCGCGATGCGCGGATCGCAGAACTCGAGGCGGAGCTTGCCGCCGCAAAGGGCCAGCTCGCCTCGGCGTCCTGATCCTCAGGCGGCCTGCCGCAGTGGCGCCCAGGCGAAGTCCGGATAGTGCCGCAGCATCATCCGATCGACATAGGCGGTGAGATTGCCGAATTGCTCGGCGCGTGTGCGCAATTGCGACTCGAAAAACGGCGTCAGAATCCCGGCAAGCGTCGCGAATGCGGTGGCATCGGTACCACATGGCGTATCACCCATCAGATAAGGCTTGTCGCCGAGCTGGACTGACAGCGCCAACAGCGAACGAACCGCGAGGTCGACGTCTTCGTCCGGCGCGTGGCGGCCGAGACCGCTCAAGAGATAGTTCTCGGCGACCCGGAATTGCGCATCCTCGCGAAGCTTTTCCCGCAGATGTTCCGGGGCGCCATCGAAGAAATGCGTCGGTCCCTTGGCAAAATTATCCGCATCGACCCAGCGCGCACCGACCAGTGCCCAATAGAGGTGATGTTCGATCATTCGCTCGAACGCCCAGGCCTGCGCCCGCTGCTGCAAATTGAGCGGCGCATCGAAATCGAAACCGTATTTGCCCTCGATATGCGCGCGAATGAAGGTGGAATCGGCGATGCTCTCGGCCTCATCCACGATGTAAGGCAGTTGCCCCTTCGGGGAAGCCGGCGGCATCGTTTGCTCCTTGCGATAGGCAAGGCCGGCCATTTTCAGCTGGACTTCGGTCTTGGTGACAAAAGGGCTGATTTCCGGCAGGCCGAAGCCGGGGCCGAAGCCAAACAGGGTGATCATGTGGGCGCTCCCGATTTATTGAGCAGGCGCTTGAGACTAGCGATCCCCTGCTGCCACCGTGGTGTCAGCAGCGGCGACATCGCGGTCCACAGGTCGAGTCCGTACAGAATCATCATGGACAAATCCCCTTCAATTGAAGTGTTGTCCCGGTATAACCGCCACCTGCTGCCAACATGCTGTCAGCATCGGCGAAGCCGCACCCGAAAAAGAGACGCGCCATGAGACGTGCCGACCGGCTGTTCCAGATCATTCAGGTGCTGCGCCGCACCGGAAGACCGCTGACGGCAGATGCGATCGCCGCCGAGCTCGAAACCTCGAAGCGGACGATCTACCGCGACATCGCGACCCTGATCGAACAGCGCGTGCCGATCCGCGGCGAGGCCGGCATGGGTTATATCCTGGAGAAGGGATTCGACCTGCCGCCGTTGATGCTGACCCCCGACGAGATCGAGGCGGCCGTGCTCGGCGCCCAGTGGGTAGCCGGTCACGCCGATGCGATCCTGTCGCGCGCGGCCCAGGACCTGATCGCGAAAATCGCCGACACCGTCCCCGAGCGGCTGCGGCCGTTCGTGCTCGAGCCTGCGAGCCGCGCCCGCCCCGGCTGGAACCGGGAACCCGACCGCATCGACATGGCGCGAACCCGGGCGCAGATCCACGAAGGCAAGAAGATCACGCTGTGCTATCGCGACGAACAGGGCCGCGACAGCGAGCGCACGATCTGGCCGGTCGCGATCGGCTATCACGAGGCGGTGCGAATTCTGGCGGCGTGGTGCGAACTGCGCCGGGATTTTCGCAGCTTTCGAACCGACCGCGTGGTCGATGCGGCCTATCTCGACGAAAAATATCCGGAGCGGCGCGACCTGCTCAGGGCCAGATGGCGAAGAAGCCAGATCTGGGAACATCCGAGCGATAGCTGACAGGCTGTAGCCCGCGCGAGCGGCTGGCCGATCGCCCCATTCCGCGCTAGAGCGAGGGGATGCAGACAAGCGATCCAGCCGTCGATGTCGAGAGCCCCTGCCAGGCCTGCGGCGCGTGCTGTGCCTATTCGCAAAACTGGCCGCGGTTCACCACCGAGGACGATGCGGCGCTTGATCTGATTCCGGCGAAGTTCGTCAACGAGAAACTGTCGGGCATGCGCTGCGACGGTGACCGCTGTTCGGCGCTGTCGGGCAAGGTCGGCGTGGCGACCTCTTGCGGAATCTACCACCTCCGCCCCGAGGTCTGCCGCATCTGCATGCCCGGCGATGCCGAATGCCAGATGGCGCGGAAACGCCACGGCCTGCCGGCGATCGCAACAGCCTAGAGCCTTTCCGTTTCGATTGAATCGAAACGGGGCTCTAGATTCTTGATTTTTTCTTGACGCGAACCGGCGTCCACCCCGGATCAAGTCCGCTTTAAACGCTTCGCCATGTCGGGCGGGTTCCACGCGCGTCAGTTCCCCGTGCAACGCTGGAACGCCGATCTTCACCGGAACCGCTCAAACATCGGAAGTTTCAACGCGTTTTGTTAAGTGCTCGGATGAATAAAGCCCGCATTAACCAGACGATCCGGCCGGCGCAGACATTGCCTTCACGAACGTCCAAGAACCGCGTCAGGACACCCGCAATTGAGTGCATACGAGAACATGGCCGCCTTTTTCGAAGCACAGCTGGACTTCATTTTATTCTTCTATGGCCTTGCATTCATTCTGCTGGGCAGCGTCTGTTTGTCGATCGCGCGGATACGTCCGCACGAACGGCCGTGGACGGTGCTCGGGCTGTTTGCACTGGTCCACGGCATCGGCGAGTGGCTGGATCTGACGGCGTTGATCGCCGGCGACCCGCCGGCCTTCGCCTTCTTTCGTGTCGCGCTGATGACTTCATCGTTCATGCTGCTGATGGAATTTGCGCGTCTCCAGGCCATTCAGTTTGGGCTGAAAGTGCCCGGGCGATGGATTTACCTGCCGCTGGTTGCAATTGTCGCGATCGGCGGGATAGGCGGCGTGCCGAGCACGGCCTGCGCCCTGGCACGCTACATTTTCGGATTTTCCGCTGCCACCGCCGCGAGCTTCATCTTCGTTCGGCATGCGAGGGAATTTTCGGGCGCACCGAGGCGGCTTGCGATTTTCATCGCCGTGGGCTTTGCGCTGTATGCGTTGGCTTCCGGCGTCATCGTTCGACCCGCCCCGTTCTGGCCGGCGACCGTGCTCAACGACAGCTCGTTCGCGCGCATCACCGGAACGCCGATCCAACTGGTGCGCGGAGCGCTTGCCTGCGTGCTGGCGTTTTCGGTCTGGGTGATCTGGGGACAACTGCTCGTCACTGAAATCGCTTCGGCGCGCTACACCGCGCATCTACGGCGACAATTCATCTGGGCGCTGGCCGCGCTGACCGCGATTCTCGTGCTGGGCTGGACGCTGACGGAATTTCTCGGTGGAATTTACCGGCAGAACATCGAGCGCGAGGCCCGGGGCGATATCGGTTTGCTCGCAAGCCGCCTCGCCGGCGAAACCTCCACCATCGACGGCATGGTCAAGGCACTGGCCGGCTCGCCGTCCATCATCGCCTTATTGAGTGGCGGCAGCCATCAGGAAGAACGGCACGGCCGATCGGTTCTGGATCTTGACGTCGAGGCATTCGGCGCCACGCTCGGGATCATCCTCGACAAGTCAGGCGCAATCGTCGCCTCGTCCGACCGCGACACGGCGGCGAACCCGGTCGGCAACCGCTCCGTTCCCTGGTTTCAGAAATCCCTGGCGGGACAGGCCGGCTATTACTTCGAATTCGATCCGGTCAACATGGGACGCTACTACGATGCGAGCCAGCCGGTTCGCAGCGATGCCGGCGAGATCATCGGGGTTGCCGTGCTGCAAAAATCGCTCCACGGCCTTGAAACGGACCTGCGGCAGTTCGTCAGGCCATATTTCCTGGTAAATGCCGACGGCATCGTGATGCTGACAAACCGCCCCGACAGGTTCTTGACGGCGCTATGGCCGCTATCGGCGGCGAAAAAAGCGGCGCTGACCGGGCAGTTCGGCCCGCTGAACGCCCCGCCACTGCTGGAGCGGGAGATCAACGAAGCCCAATGGGCGAACGTGGCGGGCGAACGTCAATACTTTCTCCGCCATTTCGAAGGTCGCAGCCAATGGTCGCTGGTAATCGAGATGCCGACCACGACGATCTTTGCCAGCCGTTTCCTCGGTATCGTCATCACACTGCTGGTGACGATCACGACCCTGATCTATTTCATCGGCAGGGAGCACGGGATCCGGGAGTCGGTGCAGATGGACCGCCGTCTGAAACTGCAGGAACTGGCACGCGAACTCCGGTTCCGGGCCACGACCGACCCGTTGACGGGCCTCTACAATCGATCCAAGTTTGACGAAGTGCTGGCCAGCGAGATGTCGCGGGCGAAACGCTACGCGACACCTCTGGCGCTGGTGCTGTACGATGTCGATCACTTCAAGTTGGTCAACGACCTGCACGGTCACCAGACCGGCGACGACGCGCTACTGCGGCTGTCGCAGCTGGTATCAGAACGGATTCGCAGCACCGACCTGCTGGCGCGCTGGGGCGGCGAGGAATTCGTGATCCTCTTCCCGGGCCTTGACGGCGAGATGGCGCGTCAGGCGGCGGAAAAAATCGCTGAAAAGGTCAGACAAATGCTGTTCGACAAGGCCGGAACCATCACCTGCAGCTTCGGCGTCGCGCAATATGCCGCCGGTGACAGCGCCAGTACCCTGATCGCGCGCGCCGACCGCGCGCTTTACCGCGCAAAGCTGAACGGGCGGGATCGGGTGGAACTGACGCCGCTGCCGGACCCCGCCATCAACGACATCGCGTCGGTCGCATAAGCGGTGAAATTCCGCGGCTAAGCCGTTGCGGCTTGCGCAAACTCTTCGTCGTCGAGTTCTTCTTCGATCGGCGAGAACGTTGACAGCGGCTTGGTCGAGAGCGTGATCGGCTTGCGATTGCCGTAGGACGATGACGGCGCGGCGCGCGTGGCCGGTTCGCGCGACAGCGCGTAAAGCGTTGAGCCGACGCGGCCGCCGAGCTGGATCAGCTCGCGCTCGCTGCAGCTGGCGGCGATCGAGAGCGCCAGCGAATGCAGATGGCTGCGGCGGTAGCAAAACAGCGCCAGCATGGCGCGGACATCGGAAGAGACGCTCTCCACCAGCTGCGGCAGGCCGTTTTCGTTGGCGCGGTACATCTCGCCGAGCAGTTCGTCCCGGACCGGGCAGAAATCGTTCTCGTAGGCGTCGCGGCTTGAAAACATTTGCAGTTCTCCTTGTCCGGAGGATGCAGTGCAAATCTCTAACTAAAGGTTAACCACGGCACCCGGTATTCGCACGGATATGCCGTCGGTTAACCGAATCAGAACGCGGCCGCCCGGTTCGCCGGTTTTACCGGGAATTGGCCTCGATTTCGGCCCACTGCCGCCCAACCCCCGCGAGTTCAGTTCGCCGCCATGAAGATCGAAAGCCCGAAGCCGGTGAGATGGTGCAGCGCCTGGTCGATGCCGATCAGCCACCAGAACCACTGATGCTCCGGCGTCACCCCGAAATTCGAGACGCAAAAGCCCTTGGCGCGATCGACCGTGATGTGAATGGCGAAGTCGATCAGGGCGACGAACCAGAACCGCGGCGCGACGATCAGGATCAGCGTCATCGCAACCACAAGGTGTATCAGGCAGTGCACGAGCAGCGGCAGCGCCCAGCCGGTCTTCTGATCCTTGCCGTGGGCCATCCAGGAATTCTGCAGGAAAAAATCCGCAACCACGTGCTTGGTGGTGAGCAGCAGCATCCATCCCACCAACGCACCAACCGGAACCGACGACGACATGGCGGGAAAAGACAAAGCTGACACCCTCACTGGGACTGACTGGGGATGGCGGGGAAAGAACGGGAGGGTTTCAGGGCAACTTCTTCTCAAATCCGGACAAATCAACCGCTATTATCCGTTTATGACACCTCCCGGGCCGGAATGCACCTCCGGGGAGCCCAAAAAAACTGGGTGTGGCCGAAGGGTGATAGCGGCGATTCGACGGACCGGTCGGTCGGTAAGGTTACCGAACGAGCCTGATTTGCAATCCGTGAGGGGGTGGTTATCATCATCCAACTGGAAAATTATCGTTCTTTTTTAGATATTTACCATCTTACCGGGCGGTCTTCGACCTCCCTCCGGGCGCCGGTATGAGCCATGAGCGCTGAAGTCCGACCGCCGCAGGCGGAGCCCCCGCCGGCGCGCGCGCAGGTTGTGAGAAACAACCGCCGGCAGCTCCTGCTGTTTGCGGCGCTGACCCTGGCCTTGACCCTGGCGACTGTCTGGGGCGGGCGCATCTGGCTGAGAAATTCCGAAACGCTGACGTTCGCCGTCGGCGATCCCGCCGGCGTCGAGGCCCGATTCGCCGCCCGGCTCAATGCCGTCCTCAAGAACACCAATTCGCGGGTGCGGCTGAAGATCGTGTCCAGCGCCGACAGCGCCAAGGCGCTGGCAGAGTTCGATCGCCGGCAGGCCGATCTCGCGGTGCTGCGCACCGACGCCAGGATCCCGCCCCGCGCCCGCGCCATCGCCATCCTCGAACACGACGTGGTGCTGCTGCTCAGCCCGGGAGCCAAGAAGATCACCTCGCTCGCGGACCTGAAGAAAAAGAAGATTGCCGTGGTCGCCGACGGTGAAAACAACGCCGTTTTCGTCCGCAATCTGCTTGAAATCCGGGACAACGCCGAGGCGGCCTCGAAGGTCCAGCTGGCGCCGCCGAACTCGACGCTCGACAAGCTGTTCGCGCCGGGTGCGTACGGCGCGGTGATCGCGATCGCGCACGCCTCGTCGATCGTGAAGGACAAGCGCTATGAGCAATATGCCAGGCGCGGCGGTTTCACCCTGAACGCGATCGACGAATCGACCGCGCTGACGCGGCGAAATCCCGGCATTTCCGAGGAAACGCTGGCGACCGGCATGCTGTCTTCGGCGCCCGCAATTCCCGACGACGATCTCGATACCATCGGACTGCAGTGGCTGCTGGTGGCCCAATCCAGGATGTCGACGACGACAGCCGGTGATCTCGCGCGCGCGATCTACGAAGACAAGGCCGAACTGGCGCTGGAGGACGGCTTCGCCACCAAGATCGAACCGGCCGATACCGACAAGGACGCCTTCATCGTCGCCCACCAGGGCGCCGCCCAATATATCAACGACGACACCAAGTCGTTCATGGACCGCTACAGCGACCTGATGTATCTGGGCGCCGGCGCGCTCAGCGTGATCGGCTCGATTTTTGCCGGGATCTACACCAAGATCACCCGGATCGCGCCGGAAAAGGCCAGCGAACTCGCCACCGCCATTCTCGACGTCGGCGAAAGGATCGAGCATGCGACCTCGCTGGACGCGCTCGATGTGCTGCAGGACGAACTCGAGGCCATCCTGCGCGGCGTGGTGGTCGGACTGCGCGACGGCACCATCTCGGGCGACGGACTGGATACCTTCAAGCTCGGCTATGAATTCGTCCGCGACGAGATCGGCATGCGGCGCGAGAGCCTGAAGCGGCACGCCGGCCATGACGATAATGTGGTGAAGGTCAAGACCGCGCAGAGCGCGTGAGACACGTCGTCCCGGCCTTGAGCCGGGACCCATACGCCGCGGCCTCGCATTTTTGGCACGCTGGCTGACGGCTTCCTCTCCAACAGGCCGTAGGGGTTATGGGTCCCGGCTCGGATGCCGGGACGACGCGGAGTGTATCCGGCGCAGCGAAAGAAATTGAAGTCCGATGTTGACATCGCGGTTCAGAGATTGGCCTATTCGTTGTCGTTTTCGCTTTTCTTCATTTGGCCTTCAGGTGATCCATGCTTCGCCGCGCCCTGCTTGCAAGTCTCACCATGAGCCTGGCAAGCCTATCCGCAGCGTCCCTGGCCTATGACATCAAGCCGAAGGTTGCCGAGTCCGCCTTCGCGGCAAGAGCGCACCCGGATATTCTGGGTATCTCCATGGACTCCACGGCGGAATCCGCGCAGGCGATCTTTGAGCAGACTTTCAAGGCGCGCGTCGATACCAAGACCGACATCCAGCAGCAGAAATTCGGCAGCACGGCCGTCAGCTATATCGCCGGATTGACGTTTGAATTTCCCGCAGGCCCGAAACAGACGGGTGAAGTGCTTTCAGGCAGCTTCTCCTCGCCCGCGAGCGCGAACCGCGCTTATTTCATCACCCGAAACCTGACCTTTGCGCAAGACCAGCAGCCCTCCAGGGCCGAGATGATCAAGGAGGTCCTGGATAAATACGGCGCGCCGACCATCGTCGGCGATCAGCACCTCTATTACATTTATCGCGCGGGCAAAATCGTATCCCTGGGGCTGAAGTACAAGGGAACGGCGGCCATTGACGCGATCGACCGGCCGCTCGATCCGAAAGCCGCGATCAAGCTCAACGGCGCCAGCGGCCGGGGCAGCTGCGTGGCGGTCGCGAAACGCTCGCAGGCCGCGGAAAAAACCTTGAACGCGATGCTGGACGAGGCGAAGGGCGCCAACTGCGACGGCACCCTGAGCGTGCTGCTCTCGCCAGGCATTGCGGCTGACCGGGTCGGCAATGCACAATTCGTGCTGGTCGATTTCAAGCGCATTGTCAGCGCCGCCGCGATCGACGGCGATGCGCTGGCTGCCGAAAAGAACGAGCGCAATCCGGCACCGCAGGGCACCGCGCCGAAGCTGTAGGTGGCTTCAGTGGATCATAACGGGGCGTCGCATGACCTCGTTATTTCGCGATGCGCGAAGTGGCCGCGCCACGTCTTCTCCCCTCCCCCCGCGAAGCGGTGGGGTCCGAGGCGAGCGAAGCTCGCTCTCGAGGTCGGGGTTGGGGGGTCTATCGGCAGGAACCGCGGCTTCAGTGAACGCTGCACCACCCCCCACCCCCGACCCCTCCCGGCCACGCGCGATGCGCGCGGGGAGGGGAGCTTACGACCTCCTCCTGACGAGCATCGTCACTTTTCACGCGAACGCGCGATGTGTCTCGAAAGGGTGAAGGGCCTCATTCTTGTCCCGCCGATAACGCTGTTTTCGAGCCCTCGTTGACGGCCTCCTCCCGCTTGGGCACTTTGTCGGGTCGGCCAAATCAGGCCCGGCCGTAACCGCTTTTTCGATCGACAGGCACCGCCCCCTCAATGCCCAAGCCGCCGCGCCTTTTCCCCGACCTGCAGCTGTTCGTGATCGCAACGACCGGCCGCAACATGACCAGGGCGGCCTATGTCGCGGTCACGCTCGGCGTCGTGATGATGCTCATGCTCACGGTCGATCCCGCCTATGAAGCGGCGCACCGCTGGGTCGACGCGCTGCTGTGGGGGTGCCTGGGCTTCTTCGTGTTCGAATGGGTGGTCCGGCTTCGCCACGCCTTTCAGGCGCACCGCATCTGGGCCTACGCGTCGTCGCTGCGCGGGGTCGTGGACGCCGCCGCTGCCGTGGCGATACCGCTCGCGCTCATTTTCGGCGCCAATCCCAAAACGGCGTGGCTGATGGGCGTATTCTGGATGTTCAAGCTGGTTCCGGGAATTCCGGGACTGCGGCAGCTGCGCCGGGTGCTGGTGCTGGAATCCGGGCCGCTGTTGAGCGTGCTGGTGATCTTCCTGATGGTGCTGTTTCTGGCCTCCGTGGTGGTTCATTACCTGGAACGCGACGCCCAGCCGGTCGCCTTCGGCAGCGTGCCCGCGACATTCTGGTGGGCGGTCGCGACCCTGACCACGACCGGATATGGCGACGTGGTGCCGGTCACCCCGCTCGGCCGGCTGGTCGCCGGTGTTGTGATGATCTGCGGCCTCGGTGTATTCGGGCTGTGGACCGGTATTCTCGCCACCGGCTTTGCCGCGGAAACCCGCCGCGACAATTTCCTGAAAACCTGGGAGGCGGTCAGCAAGGTGCCGTTCTTCGCAAGTCTCGCGCCCGCGGCGATCGCCGACGTCACCCACATGCTGCGCACCATGGACCTCCCGGCGCGCACCACGATCATCCGCAAGGGCAAGGTCGGAGACTGCATGTATTTCATTGCCGACGGCGAGGTCGAGGTCGAATTGCCCGGCAAGAAGGTGACGCTCGGCGAGGGCGCGTTTTTCGGCGAGATGGCGCTACTCGGCAACAATTTGCGTTCCGCCAATATCAACACCACGCGGGTGTCGCGCCTGTTGGTGCTGGATCTGGTTGACTTCCGGATGCTGATGGCGCGGCATCCCGAGCTTGGCGAGACCATCGACGCCGAGGCCAAACGCCGCGCGCTGGAAAACAAATAAGGGAGACGATGATGCTGGATACCGCGGAGACGGCGAGCCCGCCGCTGCTCGAACAGAACGGCGCCCGCGCCACCATCCGCCTCAACCGGCCGAAGCATCTGAACCGGCTGCAGCCCGACGACCTCGATGTGCTGTCAAAACTGTTCGACCGGATCGAAGCCGATCCCGCGATCCGGGTGCTGGTACTGACCGGCACCGGCCGCGCCTTCAGCGCCGGATACGATCTCAACTCGGTGGCCGAGCGCGCCACCAGCGCGGTCGAGGAGAAAAGCGCGGGCTCCGCCTTCGAGACCGTCGTCAACCGGCTCGAGGATCTCGGCGTTCCCACCATCTGCCGGCTCAATGGCGGCGTCTATGGCGGATCGACCGATCTGGCACTGGCCTGCGACTTCCGGATCGGCGTCGACAGCTGCGAGATGTTCATGCCGGCGGCCCGGCTCGGCCTGCATTACTACAACAGCGGCATCCGGCGTTACGTGACGCGGCTCGGCGTCGACAACGCCAAGAAGCTGTTTTTGACCGCGCAAAAAATCAGCGCCGCCGAGATGTTGCGGATCGGCTACCTCACGGCGATGGCGCCCGCCGAGGCGCTGGATACGGAGGTCGACAAACTGGCATCGGTCCTCGCCGGCAACGCGCCGATCGCGATGGCCGGCATGAAACGCGCCATCAACGAATTCGCCCGCGGCCAGCTCGACGAAGCCGCCGCCGACCAGCGCGCCCGCGACAGCATGCGCGGCGACGAAATCAAGGAAGGCATTCGGGCGTTTGCCGAGAAGCGGCCGCCGAAGTTTTAAGTTGAGGGGCAGCTGGCCGCAGCCCCTTCCCTTCTCCCACAAGGGGAGAAGGAAAAAAGAGCCCTCACTCCTCCACAAACGTCACGGCGTCCGCAAGGCTGGCGCGCGAGGTGCGGTAGCTGTTGGCCTTGTGATCGCGATCGGCAAAGCCGAAGGAAATGCCGCAGACCACGCGCCTCGTGTCGTCGAGGCCGAAGTGACGCCGGATCAGGCCGGCGTGGCGCGCCAGTGCTGCCTGCGCAATGCAGCCGAGACCGGAGGCCTGGGCGGCCAGCATGAAATTGCCGACATAGGCGCCGCAGTCGATCGCGCCATAGACGCCGAGCGGCTCTGCGGTATGAACGATGGCGACATGGGGCGCGCCGAAAAAATTGTAGTTTTCCAGCGCCTGCCGCCTGTAGCCCGCCTTGTCGCCGCGCGGGATGCCGAGCGTGTTGTAGAGCTGGAAGCCGCTCTCGCGGCGGCGCTCGAGATAGACGCCGAGATATTCGCGCGGAAACGGGAAGTCGCCCTGCTCCGGCGCGCCGGAACTGGCTTCAGTGTAGATCGCCTTGCGAAAGCGCTCCTTGGCCTCGCCGCTGGCGATCGCGAGCTGCCACGGCTGGCTGTTGCACCAAGACGCGGTGCGCTGCGCCGCAGCCAATACGCATTCGATGATCGGGCGCGGCACCCGGTCGGGCAGAAACGCGCGGCAGGAATAGCGTTCGCGGAGCAGTTCCTCGAGCACGCCGGTCCGGTCTGCAAGGCTGTAGCGGCTGGCCGGCGGATCTTCGGCAGTATTCGTCATGTCTAGCGCCCTTTGGTCGGAATCTTGTTGAACGGCACGTCCTTGTCGACCCGGATATCGCCGGGCAGCCCGAGCACGCGCTCGGCGATGATGTTGCGCAGGATCTCGTCGGTGCCGCCGGCGATGCGGGTCGACGGCGACGACATCAGCAGGGCCTGGAACTGGGCGGCCGCTTCCGCCGTCTCGGGGTCGCTGAGCACGCCGGCTGCGCCCTGCAAATCCATCGCGTAGGTCGCGATGTCCTGCAACATGGTGCCGGCCACCAGCTTGCCGATCGAGTTTTCCGGTCCCGGGCGTTCGCCCTTGGACAGCGCCGAGATCGCCCGGTAGCTGGTATATTTCAGGCCGGAGTTTTTCACCGCCCAGTTGGCGAGCCTGGAACGGACGCTGCGATCGTCGAGCGCGGGGCCATCCTCGGTCATCAGATTGTTGCAGAACTCGAACAATTCGGAAAAGCCGGTCGCCAGCCGCGCGCCGATCGTCATCCGCTCGTTCATCAGCGTGGTCAGGGAAACGTTCCAGCCGTCGCCGACCGCGCCAAGCCGCTGCGAATCCGGAATTCGCAAATCGGTAAAGAACACCTCGTTGAATTCCTGCATGCCGTTGGCCTGCTTGATCGGCTTGACCTCGACACCCCGGCTTTTCATGTCGATATAGAACATGGTCAGGCCCTTGTGCTTGGGCACGTTGGGATCGGTACGGGTGATGAGAATTCCGTAGTCCGAATAGTGCGCGCCCGAAGTCCAGATCTTCTGGCCGTTGACGATCCAGTGATCGCCGTCGCGTTCGGCACGGGTGCGCAGTCCGGCGACGTCGGAGCCGCCGGCGGGCTCCGAGAACAGCTGGCACCAGATTTCCTCGCCGGAGGCGATCTTGGGCAGATAGCGCCGTTTGTCGGCTTCGCTGCCGTACGCCATCACGGTCGGCCCGCACATGCCCTCGCCGATCTGGAACGGACTGGTGAGCTTGAAATAGACCCCCTCTTCCTGCTGCCAGATCACGCGCTCGACCGGCGTGGCGCCGCGCCCGCCATACTCCTTCGGCCAGTGCAGGCAGACCCAGCCCGCATCGGATTTTTTCTTCTGCCAGGCCTTTGCCACCTCGACGATGTCGGCCTTCCGCAGCTTGATCCGGCCCAGCGAGGATTTTGAAAGCTCCTGCTCGAACTGTTTTGGTGCATGGGCGTCGATCCATCGCCGCGCCTCGACGCGGAACGCGGCTTCCTGCGGGGTGTCATCGAAATTCATGACGATTGCTGCTCCCGGTCATTCCGGGGCGCGCGAAGCACGAACCCGGAATCTCGATCCCAAACCTCTGGATTCCGGATCTGCGCCTTCCGGTCGGCAATTGCCGCCCGGAAGCCCGGAATGACGAATTTTTATCCCCGTCCCCTGGTCGGTATCCGGTTGAACGGAACGTCCTTGTCGACCCGGATATCGCCGGGCAGCCCGAGCACGCGCTCGGCGATGATATTGCGCATGATCTCGTCGGTGCCGCCCTCGACCCTTGTGCCGGGCGCGCGCAGCAGCATGGCCTGGAATTTTCCCCCCGCTTCCGCATCCTCCGCCCCGCTGAGCACACCGGCCGCTCCCTGCAGGTCGAGCGCCCAGGCGGCGATATCCTGGATCATCGACCCCGCCACCAGCTTGCCGATCGAATTCTCCGGCCCCGGCCGCTCGCCCTTCGACAGCGCCGAAATCGCGCGCATGCTGGTGTATTTCAATCCGCTGGCGCGAACCGCCCAATGCGCGAGTTTCGAGCGCACACTGCGATCATCGATCGCGGGGCCGTCTTCCAGCATCAGATTGCTGCAGAACTCGAACAATTCCGGAAAGCCGGTCGAAATCCCCGATCCGATCGACATCCGCTCGTTCATCAGCGTGGTCAGCGACACGTTCCAGCCGTCGTTGACGGCGCCGAGCCGCTGCGCGTCCGGAATTTTCACGTCGGTGAAATACACCTCGTTGAATTCGGATTGGCCGTTGGCTTGTTTGATCGGCTTGATCTCGACGCCCGCGCTTTTCATGTCGAGGAAGAACATGGTGAGCCCCTTGTGCTTGGGCACATCGGGATCGGTACGGGTGAGCAGGATGCCGTAATCCGAGTAGTGTGCCCCCGACGTCCAGATCTTCTGGCCGTTGACGATCCAGTCCTCGCCGCGCCTTTCCGCGCGCGTGCGCAGGCCGGCGACGTCGGATCCGCCGGCGGGTTCGGAAAACAGCTGGCACCAGATTTTTTCGCCGGACGCCAGCGGCGGCAGGTATTTGCGTCTCTCGTCTTCGCCGGCAAACGCCATCATGGTCGGGCCGCACATGCCGTGGCCGATGATGAACATGCCCGAAAGCTTGCCGAACGCGCCCTCTTCCTGCTGCCAGATCACCCGCTCGATCGGCGTTGAGCCACGCCCGCCATATTCTTTCGGCCAGTGCAGGCAGGCCCAGCCGGCATCGGCCTTTTTCTTCTGCCAGGCTTTTGCGACATCGAGAATATTGGCGCCCTTCAATTGGGTGCGGCCGAGCGAGGATTTTTTCAATTCCTCCTCATATTGCCGGGGCGCGTTGGCCGCGATCCAGGCTTTGGCCTCGGCGCGAAACGCGGCCTCTTGCGGGGTATCATCGAAGTTCATGGACGTGTCCTGGATCGGGCGATTATCGAATGTTGGCGACGTACTCGGCGGGCAGTCGCAGCCGGGTGGCAACGGCGCGTAACTTTTCCGCGTATTCCGGATTAGCCTCGTCGGGCTCGTCCGATGCCGGCAGATTGAAGCAAAGCGCGGGAAGACACGAGCGATCAGTGAGCTGGGCGATCACCGCCTCCGGCCGGTACGCGGCCACGCTCGGTTCCGCGTAAAGCCGCTGCACTTCGTCATGGGAAAGGCCGATGACAAAGCCATGGGCGCAACTGGAGCGATCGGGGACCAGCGTCGCACGGCGCCCGATCCGCAGCGCCATTCCCTGCACACAGGCCTGGCGGGCATCGACGGGATGGAATCCGTTCGCGCGCAGCGTTTCGGCATCCATGAACAGGCCATAGAAGAAGACATTAATGGGTCGCGATTGCATATCTCACCTTCACATCGAAACGCTCTCCCGGCGTATTACGCCGCGTTCCTCTTCCGCATCCGCTCGATCAGCGCGTCTTCCCAGTACGACAGACTGCCGAGCGACAGCGCGGTGGCGTTGGCGCGCCGGTAGTACATGTGGCAGTCGAACTCCCAGGTGAAACCCATGCCGCCATGGACCTGGATGTTGTTCTTGGCGCAATGCTGGAACGCTTGCGTCGCGCTGATGCGGGCGGCGGCAGCTGCCTCCGGCAGTTCCGAGGCGTTGGTCGAGAGCGCCCAGGCGCCGTAATAGCAATTCGAGCGCGCCAGCGTCGCCGACACATACATGTCGGCGAGCATGTGCTTGACCGCCTGGAACGAGCCGATCGGTCGGCCAAAGGCAATGCGATCCAGCGCATAGTCGCGACCCATCTCCAGCGCGCGGTCGGCGCCGCCGACCTGCTCGAACGCCAGCAGCACCGCGGCGCGGTCGAGCACCTGAGAGAGAATGCTCCAGCCTTCATGGGCGGGGCCGAGCGGCTCGGCCTTGCAGTTTTTGAAGGTGAGTTTGGCCTGGCCGCGCGACGGATCGATATTGGTCAGGGTTTTGGCCTCGACGCCTTCGGCTTTCATGTCCGCGAGAAACAGCGAGATATCGCTGTCGCGGCCGCTCGATCCCGTGCGCGCCGCGACAATGACAAAATCGGCGATGACGCCATCGGGCACCGGCTTCTTGACGCCGTTGAGGCCGTTGCCGGAGGCAGTGAGTCTGATGGCGTCGGGCGATGGATTGCCCTTGCCCTCGAACAGCGCCAGCGTGCCGATCGCTTCACCCGCTGCAATCAGCGGCAGCCATTTCTGCTTCTGCGCGTCGCTGCCGGCGAGCAGGATCGCTTCGGCGGCAAGATATACCGTCGAGGAAAACGGCACCGGCGCCAGCGCCCGGCCCATTTCCTCCGCGATCACACAGAGCTCGAGATGGCCGGCGCCGGCGCCGCCGAACTCCTCGGGGATGGCGACGCCGAGAAAGCCCATGTCGGCGAGGCCCTTCCACAAATCGCGGTCATAGGGCGCGTTGCCGTCGAGCACGACGCGCACGGCCTTCGGCGGACATTTTTCGGCGAGAAACTTTCGTGCCGTGTCGCGGAGCTGTTTTTGTTCGTCGGAGAAATCGAAATTCATGGCGGTGTTACCAGGGTTGTATGATTGATAGCCAAGCAAAAATGCGATGTTGTTGCGTCCTCTCCCCCTGTGGGAGAGGGCATCACCGGCGTTAGCTGCGAACTCGATCGGGTGAGGGGTTGCCAACCGGATAGAACCCCTCACCCGTCTTCGCTTCGAAGCCCCCCTCTCCCGCAAGGGGAGAGGGGAAGAAGAGCTACCTCGGCGCCATGCGGGCGCCTTTGGCGGCCATGGCGCGCGCGGTGGCGGCACCGAGGCCGGAGCCGCCGGTGATGAGGACGGCAATGTCCTTCAGCTGCATGACGAAACCTTCCCTGAACTTTCCTCAATTTTTCATCGAGCGTTTCTTGTCGCCTGACACCGAGCGATCCTCATCTTGATTGACTAAACCCGGCTGCGCCACTTAAATCCGGCCCGTCCTTCGAACGTCAACCCAAAAATAATCCGGGAGGGCCGTCATGGCCGAGGCGAAGGCGGCGGCATCGCCGCTCTCCGACATTCCGCTCCCGTCAGGCATCCGCTCGCGCTATGTGGACGGCATCAACGGCCTGCGCATCCATGTGCTGGAGGCGGGTTATGAGACCCGCGGCCGGCCGTGCCTGCTGTTGCTGCACGGCTTTCCAGAACTCGCCTTCAGTTGGCGCAAGGTGATGCCCGTGCTGGCGGAGGCCGGCTATCACGTGATCGCGCCGGACCAGCGCGGCTATGGCCGCACCACCGGCTGGAACGCCGACTATGACGGCGACCTCGCTCCGTTCCGGCTGCTCAATCTGGTGCGCGACGCGCTCGGGCTGGTATCAGCCTTCGGCCACGCCCACGTCGATGCCGTGGTCGGGCATGATTTCGGCTCATCGGTCGCGGCGTGGTGCGCGCTGGTGCGGCCTGACGTGTTTCGCTCGGTCGCACTGATGAGCGCGCCGTTCGCGGGGCCGCCGCCGCTGCCGTTCGATACCGCCGACAACCCCGCAAGCGCCAGGCGCGAGGATCCCGTGCACCGCGAGCTGGCGGCGCTGCCGCGACCGCGAAAACATTATCAATGGTATTACTCGACCCGCGAGGCCAACGCCGACATGCTGCATGCGGGCCAGGGCGTGCATGATTTCCTGCGCGCCTATTACCATCACAAGAGCGCGGACTGGAAAGACAACAAGCCTTATCCGCTGAAATCGTGGTCCGCGAGCGAGCTGGCCAAACTTCCGACCTATTACGTGATGGATCTTGCGAAGAACATGGCCGAGACCGTCGCGGAGGAAATGCCATCAGCGGAAATCATCGCCGCCAACCGATGGCTGCCGGACCGCGAGTTGTCGTTCTACAGCGACGAATATGCCCGTACCGGTTTCCAGGGTGGGCTGCAATGGTACCGCTGCGGCACCTCGGGCGCGTTCATCCCCGAACTCGAGACCTTCGCCGGCCGCAGCATCGACGTGCCCGCCTGTTTCATCGCGGGACAGCAGGACTGGGGCACCTATCAGCGCCCCGGCGCGTTCGAGGGAATGCGTGCAACCGCCTGCAGCCATATGCTGAGTGTTCATCTTGTCGATGGCGCCGGGCACTGGGTGCAGCAGGAGCAACCCGCGGAAGTAAACCGGTTGCTGCTGACGTTTCTAGGACTGGTTGGTTGAGTTCCCGGTCAGGCCGGGACAAAATACTCGACATTGCACCTATCGCTAAAGTAGAATTGATATTTTAAGCATCTAGCGGGCGAGTTTCGCACGCGCCGAGGCGTATTATGGGGCGCAGAATACTTGATGTCTTCCTGAGCTCGACCGCGCTTGATCTCGAGCCACATCGCACGGCGGTCCATGCCGAGTTGACCAGCACGAGTCTTTTCCACTGCGTTCGCCAGGAAGACTTCGGCGCGCAGGATGCCGGTGCCGTCGAATTCTGCCAAAAGAAAGTCGAGGAGTCCGACATCTTCATCGGGCTGGTCGGGCAGCGCCGCGGCTGGGAGCCTGACGGCGATGCCGACAAACGCTCGATTACGGAGATGGAGCACGACTGGGCGAAAGCGGCCAGGCGCCGCCGGTTCCTCTACGTCGCGCCTGACAATTTTCCGGTGCCCGGCCATTTGCGCGATAGCAACGAGCAACATGACCGCCAGCAGCAATTCCGCAAGCGCGTCATGGAAGGCGGCGAGCGCATCGTGTCGCAAAGGGGGTTTGAAGTCCCCGAGCGTTTCGCAGCCGGCATTGTCAAGCATCTGCTGACCCAGATGGTCACCGGCGACCTGATCACGCTGCTGCGGCCTGAGCTTTCGCCGCAAAATCTGTCGGCGGACGAGCAGCGCCCCGCGATCGCCGCCGCGGTCGAGCGCCTCGCGGAGGACAGCGATGTCGACCTGCTGGCGCTTGCCAAAAATCCGGACGTCGACCTCGCCGACATCGAAGCGAAATTGCAGGCCCGGGCGCAAGCGCAGGAAGTCGAGGGCCGGTCGTACCTCAGGAGCAGCGCGGAGTACCAGCGCCACATCGGCGCGTTTGCGTTTCTGCAAGACACCGACAAGGCGTTGACGGCCTATCAAAAGGCCGTCGAGCTTGATCCTGCCGAGCCGGATGGCTGGCGTTATCTGGGCGAGCTTCAATTTCGGCTGGGCGAGCTCGAGCCGGCTCGGTTGTCGTTCACGCATCTGCTCGAGCTCGGCAATGCGAGCGGCGATCCGCGCACGCAATCGATGGGTTATTTGCGGCTCGGATGGGTCGCGTTCCAGACCGGGGATCTGACCAGGGCCGAGCATCTGGTGGCGGATGCGGTTCGGCTGGCCGAGAAGGCCGGCTGGCGCGAGGGGCTTGCCCGCGCCTATGGCAATCTCGGAATCATCCACATGACCCGCGGCGCGCTCGATCAGGCCGAAGCGATGCAGCGCAAGGCGCTCGATCTCTACCGGGAGCTGGACAACAAGGAGGGCATGGCCGCCGCCCACAGCGGCCTCGGCAACATCCATCAGAGCCGCGGCGAACTCACCGCCGCCGAGGCGATGCACGGCAGGGCGCTCGCGCTCAACACCGAACTCGGCCGCAAGCAGGGCATGGCGATCGCCTATGGCAATATCGGCAACGTCCACGAGGCCCGCGGCGAGTTCGACAAGGCTGAGGAGATGCAGCGCCAGTCGCTGGCGATGAACGAGGAACTGGGCAGCAAGGAAGGCATGGCGCTGGCTTACGGCAATCTCGGAAACATCGAACTGGCGCGCGGCCATCCCGACGAAGCCGAGCAGATGCAGCGCGCGGCGCTGGCGCTCTACGAGGCCTTCGGCAGCAAAGAGGGCATGGCGCGCAGCTATGCCAATCTCGGCAGCATTTACGAAAGCCGGGGCAACAAGGCCTCGATGTGCGAATGCTGGCGCAAGGCACGCGATCTTTATCGCGAAATGGAATTGCCGAAAGACGTTGCCGAAGTGGAGGAATGGCTCGAGCTGAATGAATGCGGCGGGCGCTGAGGCCGGCGGGAGCCGGGGCGAGCCGTGGGGCCGTCACCGCTTTGAAATCCGCCCATCTCCCCGCTGGAACCATTCCCCGGAACCGGCGTTGCTGCCTACCGGGTAATGCGCCCGGCGACACTTCATTGGAGGAGAACCATGGAAAAGAGGATTGCCGGACTTTTGGGAGCGGTGGCGGCGCTCGGGACGCTCAATGCCGCCCAGGCCGCGCCGATCAGTCCGGCGCCGACCGACGTGTTGAGGGCCAGTTCGCTCGCCGACCTTCTGGAACCGATCCCGAATGCTGCGGCCGTGCTGCAAGCCGTCGATCAATCGGCGCCGGCTGCGTCGGCGGATGGCAATATCCAGATGGTGCAGTTTCATCACCATCATCACCACCACCATCACCACGCCTATCGCCGGGTCGTTCCCCGGATCGTGATAGCGCCGCGCCGGCACCATCATCACCACCACCATCATCACCACCACAATCACTACTGAACGACGCGACGATTGAAGCCGCGCAAAGATGAAAAGCAGGACCCTCGGGTCCTGCTTTTTTGTGGGGGCTGGCGCATCTCTGGAGCAAAATGGTTTTGGTCGAATCGGCCTGCCTTTTCCCACCTCTCCCCGGCGGGAGAGGTGAAGTCGCAGCTCAATCCAAACTCATCTCATGGTGTCGCAAAAGACCCTATTCCTGCCGGGCCTTGTCCTTTGCGGCGCGGTGCAAATGCCGGTAGATGCCGTCGAACACGGTGTCGGTCGACGAGGTCCACTCGGTCCCGGCCGCCAGCGTCGGCCGGTTGGCGTAGATGCGCCGCGCCTGCAATTCGCGTTCGGCGGATTCCTCTTCCCCCATCTTCTCGAGCTCGAACGAAGCTTCCTCGGGGATCACGATGATCTGCGCGAACGGCTCGTTGGGCCGGAAGATGTGGGTACGGCCCTCGGCCGGCGCCTTGAACACGGTGAAGAACATCATCGGCCACCAGTTGCGCACCAGCGCCGGCACCGCGATCGGCACGGTGTCGGTGCGGTCGGTATAGAACCGCGGGTGCGGCTCGGTGCGGATCGCCATGCCCTTTTCGACCTTGAGATCGAGCAGGATCTGGTAGGTATAAAAATTGTCGCCGAAATTCCGGAACGGCGGCCATTGCACGCCGCCCTCCGGCGCTGGCCCCCAATCTCCCTCCAGCACCAGGCGGCCGTCTTTGGTGCTGACGTGGAGCTCGTTGTCGTAGGGATAAAACAGCTCGATGCCGTATTGCGCGCCTTCCGAGAACGGAACGCAGTGCCACACCTGTTCGCGCGAACCATCGGCGCGCGGCTCGCGTTTGCCGGCCCATCCGGGAATCTCGAGCCTGGTGCGGCGCGGCGCCAGCCGCGGATCGTTCAGGCGATATTTGACCTTGTCCATCAGAGCCCCCAGGCCGTGAATGCTGCAACAGGAACTCGAACGGACGAGCTCCCGCTACGGTTCCAATCTTCTTTTTTTGCAGCGCAATACGGGTTTGACCACACCGGACCGAGCCGTTATATCATTTAGAATTATTCTAAATCGGTTGGGAAGACACGAATGAAGAATTTCGCCGATTTGACCGAGCGCGAAGTGCTGGCGGTGGCGATCTCCGCCGAAGAGGAAGACAGCCGCATCTACATGACCTTCGCGGAAGATCTGGCGGAGCGCTACCCGGAATCGGCCAAGATCTTCGAGGAGATGGCCGAGGAGGAAAAAGGCCATCGCCACATGCTGCTGGAAATGTACGAGAAGCGTTTCGGCCCCAACCTGCCGCCGATTCGCCGCGACAATGTCAGGGGATTTTTGCGCCGCCGCCCGATCTGGCTGACCAAGAACCTCTCGCTCGACACCATTCGCAAGGAAGTCGGGACCATGGAGTTCGAGGCCGAGCGCTTCTACATCAAGGCCGCGGAACAGACCCAGGATGTCGGCGTCCGCCGGCTGCTCGGCGATCTCGCGGAAGCGGAAAAGGGCCACGAGAAGGTTGCGGCAAAACTGACCGATCAGATTCTGTCCCCGGATGTGCGCGCCGAGGAGGACAAGACCCGCCGCCGCGTGTTCGTGCTGCAATATGTGCAGCCGGGGCTGGCCGGTTTGATGGACGGATCGGTCTCGACGCTGGCGCCGCTGTTCGCGGCTGCCTTCGCGACCCATCAGAACTGGCAGACGTTTCTGGTCGGCCTCGCCGCCTCGATCGGCGCCGGCATCAGCATGGGGTTCGCCGAGGCGCTGTCCGACGACGGATCGCTGACCGGGCGTGGCTCGCCATGGCTGCGCGGATTGACTTGCGGCGCCATGACCGCGATCGGCGGCCTCGGCCATACCATGCCCTATCTGGTGCCGGACTCCTGGGCCAACGCGTTCTGGATCGCGACCGCGATCGCCGGCGTGGTGGTGTTCTTCGAATTATGGGCGATTGCCTATATTCGCGCGCGCTACATGGACACGCCGTTCCTGCAGGCGGTATTCCAGATCGTGCTCGGCGGCGTCATCGTGCTCGGGGTCGGGATCCTGATCGGCGCGGCCTAGCTGGCTTTTCAGATGATGAAATATGCTCTCGAACGCGGCTCCCCGCGCCGCCTCCTTCTTCTGACAAGCATGGCGTTCTCGCTGCTGCTGGCGCGGCCGGCAAAGGCCACGGACGAAATCCAGGTCTACAACGCCGGCATCGCCGCGCCCGGTCAGTTCACGGTCGAGCAGCATCTCAATTATGTCCCGCTCGGAATAAAGAATCCGCCATTTCCCGGCGGACTGATTTCCAACAACAGCATCAACGGCACACCGGAATTCGCCTATGGCATGACCGACTGGTGGGAACTCGGGCTCTATCTGCCGTTCGCGATCAAGGATCAGCAATTCCTGTCGGACTCCTTCAAGCTGCGAACCCTGTTCGTTTCGCCGCACGCCGACCAGCGCAGCCTGTTTTATGGCGTCAATTTCGAGTTCAGCAACACGACGCCGAAATTCTCGCAGTCGAGGTTCGGCCTGGAGATCCGCCCGATCGTCGGGGTCCGCAACGCGGAATGGGAGTTCATCGTCAACCCGATCGTCGACATCAGCTTCGGCAAATATGGCGAGGCGGACTTTGCACCGGCGGCGCGCCTTGCGCGAAATCTCGGCCACGATCTGTTCGTCGGGCTGGAATATTACGCCGACTTCGGCGAGATCGGGAACTTCGCCAGGTTTGCCGACCAGCAACACAGCCTGTTCGCCGTAACCGACTTCAAGCTCGGCGTCTTTGACGTCAACTTCGGGGTTGGCTACGGATTCACGCCGGGTTCCGATCGATGGGTCGTCAAGACGATTTGGGGATACGCGTTCCCGGTGCCAGGCGGCAACTCCAGCACGACCGAACGCGGCACCGCGTCCGGACCCACCAACCCGATGTCGCACCCGCTCGCGCGGCCCTTTCAACCCTAGAGCATGATCGGCTGGGTCTGAATCGATTTTGGATTCCCAAATCAGGATAGTTCTGATTCAAGATGCTGGCTGGAATGGAGGCCAGCA
>Ga0302320_10001708_pt1 | contig 52485 bp, 40 predicted proteins | sample Bog_T0_3_FD_202130 | JGI IMG/M metagenome (GOLD analysis project Ga0302320, IMG submission 202130) | Peat permafrost microbial communities from Stordalen Mire near Abisko, Sweden - Bog_T0_3 | ecosystem: Environmental > Terrestrial > Soil > Wetlands > Peat | place: Sweden: Abisko, Stordalen Mire...
TCCAAATTCCTCTACGCCGCGCAAGTTGCCTACGGTGCGATAAAGCATCAGCCCGCCGCGCCGAAAGCGGCCCCTGGTCTCTCAGTCCCTTAGTCCCTATTCCCTAGTCCCTAGTCCCTAGTCCCTATTCCCTAGTCCCTATTCCCTGCTTTACCCCCTCCCCTACCAATATTTTCAAACTGTGGAAAACTTTTGCATATAATTATTAACTCCCAAATAAACAATCACTTACGCGACAAATCAAAAACGGCCATGTCTTATATTGTGAGACAAAAGCGCAACTGCCGCAGGTGGCCCACTCATCGCGATAGAGCCGCGATGAACGGAGTACAGATTAACCTTTTTTGGAAAGTCAGATAGATGGCAGGCTCAGCGTGTGGGCCATCTGCCTCAGATCTCTTCCGGCTGGAAGCTGTTGGCCAGCACGCCTAATCCCGGAATCGTTACTTCCACGCAATCTCCAGCCTTGAGCGGACCAATGCCGGAAGGCGTTCCAGTGAGAACCAGGTCGCCGGCTTCCAGCGTGAACGCGGCGGTGATATACGCGAGCAGCTTGGGGATGGAAAAGATGAAGTCCAGGGTTGAGCCGTGCTGGCGAAGTTCGCCGTTCACGCGGGTTTCCAGCGTGAGGCCAGTCGTAGGGTCAAGCTCGTCGCTCACCCAGGGGCCGACGGGGCAAAAGGTGTCAAAGCCCTTGGCGCGCGTCCATTGACCGTCCTTGTTTTGCAGGTCGCGGGCGGTCACGTCGTTGGCCAGCGTATAGCCGCGGAGGGCCGAGCGCCACTCATCTTCGCGCAAGTGGCGCGAACGGCGGCCGATGACCAGCGCCAGTTCGCCTTCAAAGTCCACGCGGGCCGAGGCGGCGGGCATGCGGACAACTCCGCCGGGATGTAGCAGCGCCGATACGGGCTTGAAGAAGAGCAAAGGTTCGGCGGGAAGTTCACTGCCCATCTCTTTCACGTGGTCGCGATAGTTGCGGCCTACGCAGATGATCTTTGAGGGCGTGACCGGCGCGAGCAGGCGGGCCTGGCTGAGCTGCATCGGCTCGAAGGCGCGGCCCGGCGCGGCTTCGCGGTGGTCTTCCAGGCGGAAGGCGAGGTCTTCTTCGGGGGCGCTGGTGAGGCCAACAATCCAAGGTTCGCCGCCGCCGCGATCTTCCACGACGCCGTAGCGACTTTGATTCTCGAAAACGAAGCGACAGTATTTCATGAGAAGATTCCTTGTGCTGGGCCTGTGAACAAAGATGATTGTAACCGAGAAAGCCTCCAGTCCCTGGTCCGAGAATCCGGAGCTGGGGCACCACGGAATCAATTCCCTATTTTATGCTCATCTTGCGTTAGACAATCGTCCCTCTTGCCACAAGCCGCGCTTGGCGCTATGCTTGACTCATGCGTCGATGTCGCTAACACCGCCCTGGTGCCAGACACGATGCGGGTGTGCGCCTCTTTCAGGCGCGCCTTTTCCCGCCTGACAGCTCGACCCTTCACCCCAAATAAATGAATCAGAACCCTCTGGGAGCGAATCCCGGAAAGAGGAGATCATCATGGCGCACATCGCTGCAGATGTAACGGAACTCATTGGAAAAACCCCGTTGGTCCGGCTGAACAAAATAGCGGCCGGGCTGCCCGCAACCATCCTGGCCAAGCTGGAGAGCCAGAACCCGGTTTCCAGCGTCAAGGACCGCATCGGTCTGGCGCTGATCGAGGCCGCCGAGAAGGCCGGCAAGATCACTCCCGGCAAGACCGTGCTGATTGAGCCGACCAGCGGCAACACCGGCATCGCGCTGGCCTTTGTGGCCGCGGTCAAGGGCTACCGGCTGATTCTCACCCTGCCGGAGACGATGAGCCTGGAGCGGCGTGTGCTGCTGCTGGCCTTTGGCGCGGAGATAGTGCTCACCCCCGGCCCGAACGGCATGAAAGGCGCCGTGGCCAAGGCCGAGGAGATTCTGGCCAAGACGCCGAACGGTTTCATTCCGCAGCAATTCAACAACCCCGCCAACCCGGCGATTCACTACGCCACCACCGGCCCTGAAATCTGGAACGATACCGACGGCAAGGTGGACATCCTCATCAGCGGCGTGGGCACGGGCGGCACCATCACCGGCGTGGCCAAATACATTAAGGAGCGCAAGCCCAGCTTCAAGGCTATAGCCGTAGAGCCGACCGACAGCCCCGTGCTGAGCGGCGGCAAGCCGGGGCCGCACAAGATTCAAGGCATCGGCGCGGGCTTCGTTCCCGGCGTCCTAGACACGGGCCTGGTGGACGAGATCATCCAGGTCACCAACGACGAAGCCATCAACGCGGCGCGCGAACTGCCGCTCAAGGAGGGCCTGTTTGTGGGCATCAGCTCGGGAGCGGCGGTGGCGGCGGCGCTCAAGGTGGCCGCGCGGCCAGAGAACGCGGGCAAGGTGATTGTCGCCATTCTGCCCGACTTCGGCGAGCGCTATCTGTCGAGCATTCTCTTCGAGTCGCTGCGCCAGCAGGCGCTGGCACTGCCGGTCGAGGCGATTGCCTTGTAGACGTTGACCGGATTTTGTTGAGGTTCCCCGGGCCTCGATGGAGAGGCCTGGGGAAAGTTCTGTGCAGGCTATCGGGCGGCTGACGGGCGCTAATCATCAAGCCGTATAATTGGATGACAGAGAGACGTGGTAATGGGCAGCGCAGAAGCTATTCAAGCAACCTTACCGGCACTTTTGCGGAAATCCTCCGCGAAACGCGAGACTGTCGCGGAGAATAATCGAGTTAAGGTTGAGGACCGAGCTATTCATGATTGGTACAGGTTCGTTCTCTCCTATCCCCCGCACTTGGTTCGGGATTACCTGGAGCGTTTTGACCTGTCTACTGGCAGTTGCGTTTTGGATCCTTTCTGCGGCACCGGTACAACTCTTGTCGAGTGCAAGAGACTGGGCATTAACTCAGTTGGACTTGAAGCCAATCCGATGCCGTGGTTCGCATCTAACACAAAAGTTGATTGGAAGCCGCAACCGGAGGCGCTGCTTAAGCACGCTGAGATGGTATCTGATACCGCAGAGAAGAATCTGCTGAAGAGTGGAATCCAAGATTTTGGCGGCCTTCCGCTCTTTCCGGGCAATCTCTCTGCCTTGGATCTGAAGAAACTGCCAAGTGAAACCGAGAAACTGATTCTGGCTAATTCCATAAGCCCGATTCCGCTGCACAAGACTCTGGTTCTGCTTGAAGCTCTTGAAGAGTACTCTGACAAGCGATTTGCATCCCACGAGCGATTGGCTCTGGCGAAGGCAATTGTTTCCGATATTAGCAACCTGCATTTTGGGCCAGAGGTCGGCGTAGGCAAGCCGAAGAAAGATGCCGCTGTGATAGCTGTCTGGCTTAGGCGCGTCACCGCCATGGCAAACGACCTGTCAAGTCTTACTGAAGGCAATTTCGGCCAGGCAACTGTATACAGGGCGGATTCACGAAACACATCCACAGTGCTTGCGCCTAACTCCATCGACGCGGTAATTACTTCTCCTCCCTATCCAAACGAGAAGGATTACACACGGACGACAAGGCTTGAATCTGTGCTATTGGGGTTTACTAAGAGCAAGGCTGATCTGCGCATGGTAAAGCATGATCTGGTTCGGTCCAATACTCGCAGCGTTTATAAGTCAGACACCGATCACTTGCTGGTTAAAGAGCACAGTGAGATTCAAAGGATTGCGGAAGCGATAGAAGATCGCCGGATAGAACTGAAAAAGACATCCGGCTTTGAACGGCTATACAGTAGGCTGACAACACTCTATTTTGGCGGAATGCACAGGCACTTGGCCGACCTGCGGAAGGTTCTAAAGCCCGGCGCGCAACTCGCATATGTCGTCGGAGATCAGGCTTCTTATCTCCGGGTAATGATTCGAACCGGCCAACTACTTGCCGATATCGCCGCATCTCTCGGATACGAAGTTACAGGGATTGAGTTGTTTCGCACTCGGCTGGCGACTGCCACAGGAGAGCAGCTCCGAGAGGAGGTTGTCTTGTTACGGTGGCCTGGAGCAGGAAAGAAAGGTAGGTGACAAATGGCTGAAACGAAGAACTCCGACAGGGACAACCGGTATTCAGCTTTGATGGCGAGTATCTTCAAAAGCAAATACAAGAAGGGAATGAGGGAAGTTGAATTCGCGCGGGCCGAGTTTGAAGCCTTCTCGAAAAGTCTAAAAATAGTGCTTCCGCTCAATCTTGGAGACATCGTCTATAGCTTTCGCTACCGGTCAGCGTTGCCCGGCAGCATTCAGGGAACCGCCAATAAAGGAGAATGTTGGATCATTCGCCCAACGGGCAGGGGAAAATACAAGTTTGCGCTGATTGCGGACAAACCTCTCGCGCCAAACCCGATGATGACTGTAACCAAAGTCCCTGACTCAACTCCTGGGATCGTAGCGAAGTATGCTTTTGAGGACGAACAGGCATTGCTGGCGAAAGTGCGCTATAACCGTCTCATCGACATATTCACGGGGTTGACCTGCTATTCACTTCAAAATCACCTTCGGACTACGGTTCCTCAGATGGGACAAGTTGAGACGGATGAGATTTATGTCGGATTGGATAAAAAGGGCGCTCACTATGTCATTCCTATTCAAGCAAAAGGCGGGACCGACAAGCTGGGAATCGTTCAGATAGAGCAGGATTTCGCAGTGTGCGCTCATCGGTATCCTACTTTGATCTGTCGCCCTATCGCTGCGCAGTTCATGGCTGAGGATGTTATTGCTATCTTTGAGTTTGCGCAAAATGCGGACGGCGTGGGCATTTACTCAGAGAAGCATTACAAGCTTGTGCCACCAATGGACGTCACAGACGAAGACCTGCTTGCTTACCGGGAAAAGACTGAGGCATAACTTCGGTCTTCATTGATTTTCAGGTGTTTTGATCTCATGACTCTGTTTGCCCGCATCCGCGAAGACATCAACTCCATTCTGGAGCGCGATCCGGCTGCGCGCTCGCGCCTCGAAGTCTTGCTCTGCTATCCGGGCCTCTGGGCGGTGTGGATTCATCGCATCTCGCACCGGTTGTGGGAGGCGCGGCTGCGGCTGGCTGCCCGGCTTCTCTCCCAGGTTGCCCGCTTCTTCACCGGCGTCGATATTCATCCCGGCGCGCAGCTAGGTCGGCGGCTCTTTATCGACCACGCAACCGGCGTAGTGATCGGCGAGACCTCGATTGTGGGCGACGACGTAACCATGTACCAGGGCGTGACCCTGGGCGGCACCGGCAAGGGCCACGGCAAACGCCATCCCACGGTCTGCGACGGTGTCTTCATCGGCAACAACGCCAACCTGCTGGGCAACATCACCGTCGGCGAAAACTCGCGCGTGGGCGCCGGCTCGGTGGTGCTCTCCGACGTGCCGCCGGACTCGACCGTCGTCGGCGTTCCCGCGCACATCGTCTACCGCAACGGCGAGCGCGTGCTGATTACCGATCCGCACGACATCAAAGACCCGCTCTCCGATTCGCTGATTGCGCTCTCGGCGCGCGTGGAGGAGCTGGAAGAACGGCTGGGCGGACAGAAAAAGCCCGCCGATCAGTTCACCGCCGAGGCCGCCGAACGCGAAGCCTATCGCGCAAAGCTGGAGCGGCTGCGCCAGTACGTCTCGATGGGCGAAGGCATTTGAAGCAGGATTCCTCTCCCTGAACGATTCCAAAAAATAAATTCTGAAAAATCAAGATTTCCCCTGACAAGAACAATTTATAGCACTATACATAGCTATACGAGGTATTAAGCTATGGCAATCCAACGAGCGCAACCCACGGAGGGCGACCAGCCAGACCGCTGGGAGGCGCAACTGCGCAAGGGCGCGCTGGAGATGGCCGCGCTGGCCAGCCTCTGGCAGGGCCGACTCTATGGCCTTGAAATCATTCGCTTTCTGGAGAGCCACTCGCAACTGGCTCTGGCCGAGGGCACCATCTACCCCATCCTGAACCGGCTCAAGGCCGAGGGCTTGCTCACCTCCGAGTGGGTCGAGGCCGAGGCCGGACACCCGCGCAAGTACTACTCGCTCACCGATGCCGGCCGCCAGCGCCTTCGCCAGATGGCCGAAGCCTGGACCAGCTTCTCGCGCGGCCTCAGCCGCCTTCTTGAACCCGTTCTCAACAGAAAGGACAATCTCCAATGACTGCGGAAACACAGATTGACAGCTACTTGACCGCTCTCCGCACCCACCTTGACACTCTCACCATCGCCCAGCGGGAAGAGATTGTCCGCGAGATTGCCGCCCACATACGCGACTCCGCCGAGGAATCCGGCGCTTCCGTAGAGTCTGTTCTTGCCCGGCTGGGGCCAGCCGAGGAGTTGGCCGCGCAGTATCGCGACGGCCTTCTAATCCGTCAGGCCAGCCGCAGCAATTCGCCCGTTGTGCTGCTGCGCGCCACCTTGCGGCTGGCCACCAAAGGCGTCTTCGGCATTCTGGTCTTCTTCCTGGGATTGTTCGGATACATGATGGGAGGCGGCTTCTTGCTGACCGCTGTGCTCAAAGTGTTCTTCCCAGCGAATGCCGGCATGTGGTTCAAGGACGGCTATTTCTTATTCTGGGGCGCAAGCAACACGCCGCCCGGGCCGCCTGCCTACGAAGTTCTCGGATTCTGGTGCATTCCACTGGCTCTCTTCGTGGGCAGTCTTATCCTGGTGCTCACCACCGCGGCGATTCGTGCATGCCTGCTGCTTTCTCAAAGCTGGCAGTCAAAGCTGTAACCTGGAGCCTGTTCACACTACACCAGTGGCGGGGTAGTGTAAACAGGCCTTGGTTGCTTTGCTACTGAATGCCAAGATCGGCCAGCACCTTCGGCTTGGGTTCATCCTGGGCCAGCAAGTTGTGGCATGCAGCGCAGTCCTGGGTGATGCTTGCTCCGTTGGTGGCCGCGTGGCCGCCATCGTGGCAGCGCCAGCAGCCGGGATAACTCATGTGGCCAATGTGGTTGGGATGCGTGCCCCAGGTCACATTCATCGATGGAAAGACATTCTGGCTGTAGATGGTCACCAGGCCTTCGCCGGCTTTTTTGACGAGATCGGCTTTGGCGGCCAGCACCTCGGGATGCTGGGCGCGATAGAAGGCCTCCAACTGCTGGGGAATCTTCACGCGCGCCTCGTCCTGGCTGGCGTAACTGGCTTTGAGCAGTTCCAGGCCCTCTTTATGAACCCAGGGAAGATCGGGGCTGACAGGGCCGTCGGCCATCGCCTGGTTGAGAGCTTGCTCCGCGGTCACAAAGGGGTGCGCCGCGCGGTTGTGGCAGTCGATGCAGTCCATCACCCGCCGCTCGCCCTGGGGCGCATTGCTGCCTGCCGGCAAGGAGGTAAAGACCGTAACAGAGCCGTCGGCGTTCCGCTTCTCGACCCAGGGAATGGTGGTGCGGCTTGGGTCGGTAGCGACGTACTCGATGTGGCCCAGGTGAACGCCGTGAATCCCTGTCAGATGCGAGAGGCCATTCAGCCCACCCAGGTGCAGCACCAGCACAGTCTGGGTTTCGGTATTCTTTTCGTCGTCGGCAAAACTGGACTTCACCAGCAGCTTTTCTCCAACATAGCGAGCCGGAGAATGGCAGCCCTCGCAGATAACCCGCGCCGGGCGCAGATTCCTGACCGGCGAGGGAATCGGCTTGGGATAGGTGCCGAAGGTAACTTCAACCACCTGCCTTGTGCCTTCCACCTTGGCGGCAAAAAAGGACTGCGCGCCAGGGCCGACATGACACTCCACGCACGCCACATGGGAGTGCGCGGCGATTTTGTAGGCCGTGTACTCCGGATGCATCACATGGCAGCTCTGGCCGCAAAACTCCGGCGATTCCATATAGGAGGCGCCGCGATAGCTGGCGACGGAGACCACCAGCAGGTTCACGATGGTGGCCACCAGCACGATGTCCAGTCCATGGCGAAAGACCCGGTCGTTGAGATCAATCTTGGGAAACTCCGCCGGAATCAGCCCCGCCTTTTGCAGCTTCATGCGGCGCAGAAAAATACCCACCGGAATCAGCGCCAGACCAAGGATGAACAGAGCCGGCAGAATCAGAAAGAAGATGATGCCCAGATAGGGGTTGTCATAGGGGTGGCCAAAGAGCTCTACCGCCCAATAACCGATCATGGTCACGCCGGAGGCGGTGGTGACGGCTCCGCCGGCCAGGCTGATGGGATTATTGCCGAAAAACAGTGCCGGGCGCACCCAGCCTTCACGAAATCTAGCGAACAATGGCACCTTGTCTCCTGCGAAAATGCGGGGTTAGCGAGGATTGCTGCGCTGCACACGAGTAAGCGGAGTTGACTCGTGCCAACTCCGCCAGCTCCGCTTTCAGTTGATTCCTACTTCAAGCCGTGGTAGAAAGCCGCGACGTCCTTGATCTGCGCGTCGCTCAGGCCGGTAACCGGCTTCATTTTGCCCTTGCCGCTTTTGACCACGGCGCTGATTTGCGCCACCGTCAGCGACGTGATCGCCGGATCGGAGGCGGGCTTGATGCCCATCATCTTTGCCATCCCCGCGCTGGGCGTGCCCGTGGGGCCATGACACGCCGCGCACTTGGCTTTATAGGTTGCTTCGCCGCCGGATTGCGCGAAGCCCAGGGCGCCAGCCAGACAAATTGTCACGGCCACCACCAATAGGGATTGCATCGTCTTCGTCATGTGATAACTCCTGATTAATCTTTGTGGCCAGTGTGCGCGCAGGCGCAAGCGGCCGTGCAGTACTTCGTTAATAAATCATAGTACCCCTATTGCGCCGGATGGAAGCTTTCTCCGGCGCTCTCGGTTAAAAATCGTAGTGCATTCCCAGCGTCACGTTGTTGGCATGGAAGTTGCGCGGCGCGGTCAGGCCTGAGATAGGCTCTGTCAGGCCGGTCGGACCAGTCAGTGCGTTTGAGTTGCAAGGAACAATCGAACCTTCTGCCGCCGTAGAGGTTGACGTGCTGCAGAAGGGCGAACCGGAGGGGCCGGCCTCGCCGTAGCCGTAGTAGTTGTACTCCGCCTTCCATATCCAGCCGGGACGAACCGTCCACGCCAGATTCACGAAAGGTGATTGGTAGAGGGAGTGCAATGAGCCGTTCACTGCCCGCGCATCGTTGAAGAACTGGTTGCCGCGCACATCGCTGACGTGAAAGCCGAGACTTGAGTGAATGGTCTTGGCGGGCGAGAGGCTCACAGCCACCGATCCGTACTGCGTGGGAGCATCCATGAAGTCCCTGGCAAACCAGTCCGAGAGCGGTGATGTGCCGCTCGCTTCTCCGGCGCCGTTAGATCCTCGACCCCAGATATTCGGGCATACGGTGCTGGTGGCGCTTTGCACCGCTCCGGGCAATGCGGAACCCGCGGCGCCATTCAGATAGCAGATGTTGGTCGCCGTGTAGACATCGCTATAGGCGTAATTGAGATCAAACCCATAATGCTCATTGGGCGTCAGCGCCGCGCCCACACTCACCACCCGGCTGGAATCCACATGATTGAGCGGACCTTCATACGGGGTTCCAGTTGCCGCTGTTCCGTTCGGAGCTGGTTTTGACGAAGGAGGAGTGAACAACGCCACTGTGGCCTGATTGTTGTTGGTGTTGTTGTGCCGCTCCAGGTCGTTAAAGGCGCCTGTCAGCGTCGCCCAGGGCCTGGGCCTGTAGGTGGTATGCACTCTGTAGTGCCTGGTCTGGCGCGCGCCCATAGGGGTAAAGGCGTTGTCGTCGTAGAGCGCCTCGAAGGTGCCATTGAGATTCCAGTTGGTGGCGGGACGCAAGGCCATATTAAAGATGCCGCCGTTTTCGTGGATGGTGACGGTTCCGTTTGTCGTCGCGCCCGGGGCTAACGGAGCATTGCCGGGATTGCCGCCGATATCACCGGCGCCGTTCGCATTCTCAGCAATCATGTGTGTGCGGTAGCGGTAGGTGAGCGAGAGCGTAGCGCGCGGAGTCGCATCCCAGCTCCCCGTCAGGATATTAGTCAGCTGCCTCTGGCCGAAGTAAGCCGGCATAAGAATGCCGTTGGGGCTGCCCTCGATTCCAGGAGCGGCTCCAGTGCCCAGTTGCCCCGCGAAGTTGATGGTTTCATTGGGATTCGCTGTCGTAGTGGCCGTGACCCCCTGCGAAATATTGGCTTGTCCCGGCTGATGAACATTGGAGTAGTCAATTTGTTCGCTGAGAGTGAAGGTCTTCATCGCCTGCCAGACGAGGCCGTAGTCGGCCGCCACAACCGCCCGCCGCGCCTTTGCGCTGCCGGTATAGGTTATCGCGCGAACCGCTCCATCCAGCCCCTGGAAGTTTTCGTAGTAGTTGGGCAGGTTCATGTTTGCCAGCGTGTAGCGGAAGTCGCCGTTCATCTCAAGATTCTTGATGCTGGAGCTTTGCAGCCGCACGGCCTCCGTGGGATAGAGGATGCGCGTGGGCTGCGAGCGCATATAGCTTGTGGCTACATCGCAGGCCGGATTGATGATCGGCATCCCTCCGGTGGTCTGCGGCGCCGAGAAGATGGTGTAGTTGGTCGAGGTGGTGCCGGTGGCCATGCTGCCGGCATTGCAACTGCTGACGCCATAGGGAGAAGACAAAGCGTCCCAGTTGCCCAGCGAGACTGGCGTTCCGTCCGCCTCCTGCGCAATGAAGTCGCTTGGAGCCAGCGTGAAATAGGAGCCTTCCTTGTAGTGGTCGATCTCTTCATCAAAGCTCACGTGGGTGCCCCGCAGCGGCTTCCAATCGACCCCTGCCGTGAAGTCGTCGGTGCTGTTGCGCTGATACTCCTGGAGCAACTGATCGTTGGCGCCGATCGATTCGTCGAAGAAATTGCTGCTTGCCCCGGGGCTGAGGCTCGGACCCTGGAAGATATTCTGCGAGTAGCCCAGGCGGTAACTCACCCGCGCCTGCGGGAAGAGCGTCAGAGTGGTGTCCGTCATGCGCCGCACCGTGTTGAACATCACCGGCGATTGATTCACCTGCGGCCACGGCACTGTGGCAGTTGTCGCCACGCCGCTCGCTTTGCCATAGGGAATCGACAGCCCCGCGGGCACATTTGCATTGCCCAGCAGGTCGTAATCGAAGTATTGGCGGTCGCGGCGGAAGAGACCCGAAAAATCGTAGATGCGGTCCTTGGAGAAGTTCAGCTTGGCGAAGATATTGGGATCGCCGCCGAAGCCGTTGCCGATGGCCATCAGGTTGTCAACCAGCGTATGCTTCTTGCCTGGCAGCGCGCGCAACTCAAAAGTCTCGCCCTGCACGCGCGGCCCGGACTGCAAGTTGACCAGGGTGTCGTACATGGCCGCGCTGCCCTTTTTGCTGGCGATGCGCCCGCCGACATCCGCGGTCTGATGGACCGTATATCCATCCGGTGGGGCAGAGGGCGCGGCCGGCGTCATCTCTTGCGCGGCACAGACGCCCGCCGTTAACAAAAGAACGGCTCCCATGCCCCCAGCGATGCGCTGCATCATCACGAGTGTGGGCTGTTGATCAGCCAGCCCGGAAAACCAGCCTGTCTTCTTCATGCGAAGCCTCACTTGAAAGAACATTCTTGCTGAAATCGAAATCTGAAACCTGAGCGCCAAACCAGCGCCAAAACCCGCGCCGCGCTCTCCGGTGGCTCCAGAGAACGCGGCGCACCTGCCTTACTTGAGGAATGCCTGATTGAGGTTGGAGCCATGAATCATCGTGTGGCAACTGATGCAGGGCGTCAGCTCCGCCGATCCGGAGTTCATGCCGTGAATTGTGCCGGCGGCAACGGGGCTATGGCACTGGTTGCACAGCGTGTTGATGTTCGGCATATTCAGCAGGCGGGCATTCTGCGAGCCATGCGGCGTGTGGCAGGCCAAGCAGCCTTCCCCCTTCACCGCCGCGTGCTCGTAGACGTACGGCCCGCGCACCTCCATGTGGCACTTGGTGCAAATGGCATTCTGGTCGGCCGTGGACTTGATGTTGTTGTTTCCGAAGGTGCCGTGCACGTCATGACAGTCGTTGCACTTGACCAGGCCTTCGTTCACCCGGTGGTGAAACGGCATATCAAACGCCGGCTTCACGTCGCTGTGGCACTGATAGCAGAGCGTGGGCTGGGCCGCCTTCAGCAGCGGTTCCGCCTTGCTTGCGTGGATAGTGTGGCAGCCAATGCAACTCACATCTGCCTTGGCGTGCGGCGAGCGGGTGAAGTTGGGATGAACCGCCGCGTGGCAGCCCTGGCACTTGGCATCCACATCTTTGGCCGAAGCCTTGGCGGGGTTGAAGATTTTGCTTATGTCGCCGCCGCCAGCCACGTGCGCCTTGCCGGCTCCGTGGCAGTTCTCGCAGGTCACGCCCGCGCCGCCGTGCATCAGGACCATCTTGGTGTGCGGGTTGGTGGCGAAGCTCTTGGAAACCTCTTCGTGGCAGGTGGCGCAGGTATCGGATCCGACGAAATTCGAGGGCTCGGACCCATTCGAGGGCGCTGCTGCCGGCTTGTCAACGGGCGCCTGGGCAGCCCGCGCGCCAGAGCACATCAGCCCCGCGCCCAGCAACAACATCCAACAAACTCGCAGTCCCGGCCAACAGCCCGGAACCGCACCAATCGACAATCGCGTGACGAGCCTATCTCTTTGCATTGAATCCCGCCTTGAGTGATCTTAGAGCAGCTTCCGCAAACAACTGTAGCAGCGTTTGAGAACAAAAAAACGTAAATTTGCACTTCGAGAACGCTGATCCGGCAATCTTCCGCCGGTTCCACCCTGACGCAAGCTGCTCGATGTGTTGCGCATCACCCCATCTGCTGCATCGTACCCACTTATTTGTCTTTCGGACTGTGACGTCTATCACATCTGCGTTGTGGATTTTCCGGGGGTTTGATTTCCTCTCCCAATGTGATACAAACCCACCAAGCACACCGGTTTACCGCCGCGCCATGGAAAATCCAATCGTCCCGAGCCAGTGGAACCGGCGCATCCATTGGTAGGGCAACACACTTCCAGCTATGCCGCTGTGCAAAACTGAACACATTCCTGGCGCACCCTCGCATGGATGTGAGGCCCATCACATCCACACCTCGCGCCAGTCTGTCAAGCTTTGTGATCAGACACATCTATCGGCTCTGTAACGTCTGCCGTCGAAGCGGCATTGCCGGATTCGATCTGGGAGGGCAAACATGAACAAAACCGCTGTTCTGCTGGTTGCAGCCGCCCTTTGCGGCGCCAGCCTTGCGCAGGACGCCAATAAGACCCCGGCTGTCGCGAATGGCAAGACCGTCACGATCACCGGAACCATCAAGAACTTCGAAGAATTCAAAGCCGCTGTCGTGCCTGGCACCACCTATATTCAGTTGGTGCCAATGTCTGCCACTGGGAGCTTTCAAACCTTTTATGGGAATGATGGTCAAGTCTCGTACTATTCCAGTCTCCCAAAATTGCCAATTCCAACGAATGCGGCGTTTAGCTTCCATGTTTCCAATCTGCCGCCCGGCAGGTATTTCATCGGCGCACAGAAACTGAAATCTGCAACTTACGGGCGAATACCGAACGGTTTCCTAATAAATGAGCAACGTGTATTCATCGTTGTTGTTAACGCAGATGACAAATCTCCCCACACAATCGACGCTGGCGATCTGATTGTGTGGACACACTAAAGTCAGCAGCAGCGAAGGTACTGAATCGGCAAGCGGGGCACGACCATGACGCACACCGAAAACTCGACGGTAGCGCAAGCGCGGCATAAGCAGATTGCCCGGCAGGTTCCGGTAGGGTGCGTGGTCTGCGGCAACCGGCGCCCCGGCTGGTTCTGCTCGCTGGGCAGCGCCGTGCTGGCCGATCTGGAGTTGATCATCAGCACCATCACGCTGGAAGCGCAGACGCCGCTCTTCACGCAGGGAGAGAATGCGCGCTGCCTTTATCTGATCTGCGGCGGCTATCTCAAGCTCACCACCGGACAAAGCAAGGACCGCCAGATGATCGTCCGCGTCGCCGGCCCTGGCTCCATGCTGGGCCTCTACGCGGTTCTCACCCACGGCCTCTACGAGGTCTCAGCCGAGACATTGACCACGGCTCAATTGCGGCCCATCGAGCGCGACCGGTTTCTCACCTTCCTGCACAACCACAAGGAGGCGCAGATGCGCGCCGTGCAGTGCATCTGCCAGGAGTACCGCTTCGCCCTGCAGGATGCCTGCCGGATCGCCCTGGCCGGCAGCGTGGCCTCCCGCCTGGGGCGCCTGCTCTGCGAGCTGGCCCACCAGATCGGCGAGCAATTGAGCGAGGGCGGCTTCCGCTTTCCGCTCCTGCTCACCCACGAGGAGATGGCTTCGATGGCCAGCACCTCCCGCGAAACCGTCACACGCACCCTGGGCCAGTTCCGCAAGAAAGGCTGGATCTCCATCGAGGACGCGATGATTACCCTCCACCAGCCGGAGAAGTTGCAATCGCTTTGACCAGGGAACAGGGAACAGGGGTCAGGGATCAGGAACCCCTGAAATGGAGTTCATGATGCGCATGAATCGTATGGTTGCTCTTGCTTCCGTCTTTCTGCTCTCCTGCTGCCAACTTCCGGCGCAGAATCCGGCTCCCGCGACCTCCTTGCAGGTGGTTCTGGACGGCAACAGCGCGGGCCGGGTCTTTGACGGGCTGGGCGCGGTCAGCGCGGGAGCTTCGTCCCGCCTGTTGATTGACTATCCTGAACCGCAGCGCAGCCAGATTCTCGATTACCTCTTCAAGCCGGGCTATGGCGCGAGCTTGCAGCATCTCAAGGTGGAGATCGGCGCGGATGTCAACTCGACCGATGGCTCCGAGCCGAGCCACATGCGCACGGCCGGCGATCATGACCCGACACGCGGCTACGAGTGGTGGCTCATGAGAGAGGCGCACAAGCGCAACCCCAAGATCAGTCTGGAGATCCTGCCCTGGGGCGCTCCATCCTGGGTGGGAAGCAATACGCTCTACACTCCGCCGATGGCTGGGTATGTGGCGGAGTTTATCCGCATGGCCAAGCGGGAGTATGGCCTGAACATCGCCTATGCCGGGATATGGAATGAGCGGCCCCCTGAGCTTGCTTACGTAAAGGAGCTTCATCGGCGCCTCAAGGCCGAGGGCCTGGCCACGCGCGTCGTCTGCTGCGATGAGTATCCCGGAGAAGGAAACGGCCCTTGGTCGATTGCGGACGATATTCTCAAAGACCCGGAGCTGGCCGCTTCGGTTGCCGTGATCGGCGCGCACTACCCGCTGGTGGGGGGGAAAATCAACACCACGGAGACGGCGCGGCATACGGGCAAGCCCCTGTGGTCCACCGAAGACCAGCCGAATGGCGGAGGCGGGCCGTTTGTCAGCCGCGACTGGCCTGTCGGAGGCCGGATACTGGCTCACCTTTACAACCAGAATTATCTTGAAGGCGCGCTCACGGCCACTGAGATCTGGAGCCCCGTCACCTCTTACTATGACAACCTGGCCGCCCCCAACTCCGGCCTGATGTATGCCAATACTCCCTGGTCAGGGCACTACGACGTGCAGGGCACGATCTGGGCGACGGCGCACACCACGCAGTTTGCCCAGCCGGGATGGCAGTATCTCGACTCCGCCTCGGGCTATCTGCCGCAAAAGGGGAGTTATGTCTCTCTCCGCTCGGCGGATCGAAAGAACTGGAGCGTGGTTCTGGAGACGATTGACGCCACCGGGCCGCAGACTGTCTCTTTTCGGCTGAGCGGCGGCCTGACCGCCTCTGAGGTTCACATCTGGGAGACGAATCGCTCCCGCACCTTCGAGCAGGTCGCCCGCGTGAAGCCTGTCAACGGCGAGTTCCAGTACACCTTTGAAGCCGATTCGCTCTATTCGCTGACCACCACGACGGGCCAGGGCAAGGGCGGCGCGCTGCCTCTGCTAGCCGCGCCTTTTCCGTTTCCCTATGCGGATGATTTCGAAGGCACCGCGTTGAATCATTCTCCCAGGTATCTTTCTGATCAAGATGGCGCCTTTGAAGCAAAGCCATGCGCCGGACGGCCGGGCAAGTGCTTGGAGCAGGTGATCGTCTCCAAGCCGATTGCCTGGGGCTCGTTAGCAAATCCTTTCACGCTGGCGGGCGACGCGGCATGGACGGACTACGCCGTCAGCGCCGATGCGCGCTTTCTCTCGGGCGCCCCCGCCGTCCTGCTGGGGCGCATCGACACGGCCGACATATTTCAGGACAGCAAAGCCCTCTGGCCGAGCGGCTATCAGTTGCGCCTGCAGCCGGACGGCGCCTGGGCGCTGATCTCCACCCAGATGAACAAGCCGCCGGTCACGCTGGCTTCCGGCACGGCCAGGATCGAGCGCGGCCAATGGCATCGCATGGAGTTGCGCTTTGCCGGCAGGCGCATCACCGCCACGCTGGATGGCGCGCCGCTGGCCACGGTGGAAGACGCGACCCACTCCTACGGAATGTTTGCCTTGGGAACCGAGTGGGATCGCATCCAGTTCGATAATCTTCGCGTAACCCGTTGAAGACCAATGGTGGATTGAGTTTTTTTCTTTACGCTACAGTAGCTTTGCTGACGCGTTCAAGAGCTATCATTGGAAGGCAGGGACTAGGGACTAGGGGTTAGGGATTAGATACTGCGGTTCCAACGAGATTCGTGTGTGGGGGCGCTTATCACTGATCCCTAGTCCCTAGTCCCTGAAATGGAGTTTATGGTGCGTATGGATCGTATTGCTGCTTTGGTTTGCGTCGTCCTGCTCTCGTGCTGCTCTGCTCTGGCGCAGAATCCGGCTTCCGCGCCGGCCTCAGCCGCGGCCCAGCCAGCCGTCACATCTGCTGCAAGCCCGGAGGTGCGCGACTTCCAGAAGATCGAAGACGCCTGGTCGAACGCCATCAACCAGCGCGACCAATACGCTCTGGAACTGGTGCTTTCTCCGTTGTTTGTGGACGTTTCCGCCAGCGGCGACATCACCACGCGAAACCAGCAACTAGCCCAGCTGATCACCCTCGAAGACAAAACCCTCCATCTCGATCAGCGGGTGATCACGGTGCGCATGCTGGGCGACATCGCGGTGGCCAACGGCACCTATCTGCTGCGCCACAAGGCCGCCTCCGGCTCCAATCCGGTGGAAGAGAAGGGCGTCTTCACCCACGTCTTCGAGCGCACTCGCGGCGGCTGGCTGTGCATCAACTCGCAGCGCACCAAGCTCCCCGAAGAGACCAACTCCAAGACCAAAAAGCAATCCAACGCCGAAATGCCCTTCCACATTCCGTTCATCGGCAAGTAGCGAACCAGCCTGCGCAGTCCGGGGAAGACTCGTGACAGATCACTGAAGCCGCCGCACCAAACTGACTTCCGGTCACGCCTGCAAGCCGGCCAGCACGGGCTGGGTAAACGACCAATGCGTGTGGATGATCCGCCAGCCGTCCTCGCCGCGCCGGTAGACCTCTGTTGCGTTCCAGCGCATCTCGTCGCCGCCACCGCGAGAGACAAAGCCGTAGGTGAAAACCGCCACTTCACCGTGCATCTGAACAATGGGGTCGGCAATCTCATAACTGTCGATGAAGATTTTGCCGCGCAGCTCGCCATAGTACTTCCGCAGGGCGCCCAAGCCGTGAATCCGCTGCGGCAGAAACGGGTCGAAGTAGACGACATCCGGCGCGGAGATCTCCAGAAAGCCGCCCGGATCGCCGCGGCCCCAGCGGTCGAGCGCGGCTCGCTCCATATTGATAATCTGCAATGAAACGTCATCGACCGGCATGGCAGACTCCCGCAGGCTTCACAAAAACTATAAACCTATCGCCGCGCCCCTTGCAGCCGAATCGAGACATGCACCAGCCCCAGCGCCGCCGGAGTAACGCCGGGCATACGGCTGGCCTGCCCGATGGTCGCCGGGCGCACCCGCTCCAGCTTCTCGCGCATCTCCCGCGAAAGCCCGCTGATCGCGCTGTAATCGAGCCACGCTGGAATCGCCATCGCCTCGGCGGCCTTCAGCTTGGCGATGGATTTGGTCTGCTGTTCAAGATAGCCGACAAACTTGATCTCCGTTTCCACGGCGCGGGCTTCGTTGCGCGCGCGACTGCGCAGCAGCGTTCTATCTTCTTCTCTTGATAATGAAATAGGAGTGTCATCCTGAGCGGAGCAGGTTGCGCTCTTTGCAATCTGTGCAGTCGAAGGACCTGCATTTGCGTTGACAGCCCAATCCACCAGCAGCGGCTCGCCGGCCAACTGCTCGCCCAGCGCCTGCAGCGCCGCTTCGATGCCCACCTCCGGCCGCTTCAGCAGTTGCGCCCAGGTGAGCCCAGCGGTCGCCGTCAGCTCGCCCAGGCCCGCCGCGGCCAGCCCTCCGCTGCTCACTTTGCTGATGGTCAGCAGCCGCTCGAGCGCCGTCATGCGCGCCTGCTTGCGCTCATACTCCGCCCACGCCGCGTCGTCGATCAGCCCCAGCCTCCGCCCATGCGGAGTCAGCCGCCGGTCGGCGTTGTCAATGCGCAGATGCAGCCGGAACTCGGCTCTTGAAGTGAACATTCTATATGGCTCATCGGTTCCCTTGGTGATCAAATCGTCAATCAGAATGCCCGTGTAGCCCTCGCTGCGGTCGAGCGAAAAGGGCGGCTCGCCCTTAATCATCAGCGCCGCGTTGATGCCGGCCATGATTCCCTGGCAGGCAGCCTCTTCATAGCCGCTGGTTCCGTTGATCTGTCCGGCCAGGTACAACCCATCCATTCTCTTCACGCGCAGCGCGTGGTCCAGTTCGGTCGCGTCCACACTGTCGTACTCGATGGCGTAGCCGGGGCGGAGCATCTCCGCCTGCTCCAGGCCGGGAATCGAACGCACAATCTCCCACTGCACCTCCATCGGCAGCGAGGTGGACATTCCGTTCACGTAGACCTCGTGGGTGCGCAGTCCCTCCGGCTCCAGAAAAAACTGATGCTGCGTCTTGTCGGGAAACTTGACGATCTTGTCTTCAATCGACGGGCAATAGCGCGGCCCGATGCCCGCAATCTGCCCCGAATACATCGCCGAGCGATGCACATTTTCGCGGATGATCCGCAGCGTCTCCGGCGTGGTGAAGGCGATGTGGCAACTGATCTGCGGCTGCGCGATTCTTTTCGTCCGAAAGCTGAAGGGCGTCGGCTCCCGGTCGCCGGCCTGCTCCTCGAAGGCCTCCCAGCGAATCGTCCGTCCGTCGAGTCGCGGCGGAGTGCCAGTCTTGAGCCTGACTGTGCGCAGCCCCAGCGCGCGCAACGCCTCGCCCAGCAGCACAGATGCCGGCTCGCCGCTGCGGCCGGCTGGATACTGCTGCTCGCCGCAGTGAATCAACCCATTCAGAAATGTGCCGGTGGTGATGATAGTTGCCCCGGCGAGCAGTTGCCGCCCGTCGCGTAGCTTCAGGCCCAGAACACGCCGCTGACTTTTAGTCCCTAGTCCCTCTTCAACAATGAGATCGACGACCTCGGCCTGGCGGATGTGCAGACCGGGCTGCGATTCCAGCACTTCGCGCATCTTCACGCGATAAAGCTGCTTGTCGCACTGCGCCCGCGGACTCCATACCGCCGGGCCGCGCGAGCTGTTCAGCAGCCGGAACTGAATCCCCACCGCGTCGGCCACCTCGCCCATCACGCCGCCCAGCGCGTCCACCTCGCGCACCAAATGACCTTTTGCCACGCCGCCAATCGCCGGATTGCAGCTCATCTGCGCAATCAGGTCCAGATTCATGGTGATCAGCGCTACTTTCATTCCCATGCGCGCCGCCGCCATCGCCGCCTCGCAGCCCGCGTGCCCCGCGCCCACCACGGCCACATCGTATTGTTCAGTAAATGCCATCTATAGCTATTCTACGGATTTCTTTCGCCTGTTGAATCTCCACCGTCACCGTGCTGAAAGACTCCACTATAATGATTTCGTCTCCCAAAATTGGATGTCGAGGCTTGCCAGCAAGATGAATATCTGTTTGTGCGGAGCAGAGGTCGAGGCCGGAAGCGCGCGCTGCTCCCGCTGCGCCGCTCTGCATTCGCTCGATTTGGAGAGCAATGCCACGGAAGATGAGATTCGCGGCGCTTATCGCCTGCTGGTCAAGGTCTGGCATCCGGACCGCTTTCAGAGCGATCAGAAGTTGAAAGATGCGGCGGATGCTAAGCTGAAGGAGGTCAATGCCGCCTTCAAGTTTCTCACTTCCACGGCTGCCGAGCGGGGTCCGTGGCGGCCGCCTTCACGCCCTCGCGCGAAAACTGCATCGTCGCCCTCCCAGCCGGCGGAGGCCGCCGCGCCGCACTCGCCCGGCGGCGGAAATACGCCCATCGAAATCCACCCATCGGCTTCGCGGCTGCTTCGCCCCGCGCTCCGAATTCTCTCCAAGGTGGCTGCTGTTGCTGTTTTTCTGCTTCTCGGCAGATACCTCTGGATTGCCTTCGATGTGCCCATCTCGCCCCATGCCGCGGTGGTAGATGCCTATATCTTCAGCAAGAAAAATTTGCTGAAAAGCACGGAGGCGCCGAGGCGAAGATTCCTTGACGCCGTCGAGCAGGATCTGCGGGATATCGGCCTGCTTCACTCCACACCCGCGCCGTCCTTGGAGGAGCTGCTGCCTCAGGAGGCTGCGCAGCCTGCCAAGACTCCTGCGAAGGCTCCGCCCGCGCCCCATAAAGTCCTGCCCTATCTCACCGTTGGCTCAACCAGAGAAGAAGTTCTGGCGCAGCAAGGAGCGCCGACAGCCTCGTCGGCAGAGAAGCTCGTCTACGGCCGCTCGGTGATCTACCTGAAGGCCGACCGCGTCACCGGCTGGGATATTGATGCTCATTCTTCTCCCATCCGGGTAAAGCTCTGGCCGTCCTCGGCCGTCGATCCGGCCACGGCGCACTATTCGCTCGGCTCCTCGAAGGACGTCGTTCTCACGGTGCAGGGAACTCCCACGGCCTTCACTGAAGACCGCTTTGCATACGGCAAGTCAGAGGTCTATTTTCGCAACGGCAAAGTGATCGGATGGAAGGAAGACCCCAATTCGGTTCCGCTGTGGGCAAGATAGCGCGCTGCATCCTGCCAGATCGCCGGAAGAGCAAAAAGCCCAGCCATCGAGGCCGGGCTTCCTGTAAATGGGGTTGGATGCCGCGCTACGGCGTGACCGTCTGTATGGCGGTGTTGCCGTGGGGAATCGAAACCACCGCAGTCGGGATGGCGCCGGTGGGGTAGGGCGTGGACTCGGTGGTGCTCATTGCGCCTGAGGTGGGATCAATGCGGAAGCCAGATAGAGAGTTTCCCTGCAGGCAGGCGACGTAAAGGTAGCGCCCCAGCGCCGGGTCAATGGTCAGCGCAACAGGCTCAGGGTCCGTGTCGCCGTAGGGGCTGCTATGCGTGCCTATCACACTGGTGGGAGAACCGGTGGCGAGGGTGATGGCGTATGCCGAAACGTCCGAATCCAGCGCGTTGGCGACGTAGATGAACTTGCCGCGCGGGTCGACCACGATAGCCGAGGGTTCGGCCCCGGTTTTGAAGGGGCCGTTGGGCAGGAAGCTCAATGTGTTGCCGTCCAGAATCGTGTAGGCAATCAGTTGGCTGGAGGCAAAGTCGGTCACATAAACGAAGCGGTCGGTGGGGTCCGAGGCCAGCGCGCTGGGCTTGATGCCGGCCTGCCAGGGGCTGCCTGTGGAAGCGCTGAGCGCGCCGCCCGATCCGATGGCAAAGCCGAAGACCCAGCCGGGGTTGGCGTTGCTGGTCGCAGTGCCGCCGGGATTGTAGGCCGACTGGTCATAGGCCGTGATAAACAATGCATTGCCCTGCACGGTGCTGTTGTTGGCCAGCACCGTAATGCCGGTGGGCACGATGAAATCAGTGGTGAATCCGGGAACGGCCAGTGGCACCGGCGTGGAGGCGGCGCCGATTGTGCCCGATGAAAGCGGGTAGGCCGCAAGCCGGGCCGAGAGAGCCGGTTTGCTGGAAGCGTTGCTGTAGACCACATAGAGCCAGGTGCCGGCCGTGTTCACGGCCAGGGCCGCGGGAGTGCCGCCGATGGTGACCGAGTCCTTCTGCGTGAGCACACCGCTGGAGGCGATGGAGAAGTGAACCACGGTATTGTTTCCCTTGTTGGCGACGTAGAGATTCGCATAGTCGGCGGAGACGGTCATGGCCACCGGGCCTGCTCCGCCCGTGGAGACGGCCGCATCTATCGGGCGCAGCGCGCCGGACTGGGAGTCTACCGCGTAGGTGTCGATCTGTCCGTCGCCCGAGGCTGCTGACGCGGCGCTGCTGGCCACGAAAACATAGTCAATGGTGGTGATCGAGCAGGCAGTCAAGAGTGCGGCCACGAGAAGGCCGATGGCGGAGACCAGAAAAAGCTGGCTCGATTTGCTGAACTTCATGCGCTTCCTTCGTCGCGGGCTGGTCAGTTGAAAGCCCGGAAAAAATCGGTTAGGTTGCCCCGTAGTCATTGTAAAAGCCGAGCACGGGGGGGTGCTCGAATGATATGCCGCCCCGTCAATCCACGGTTTTATGCGGAATGGCGGCCACGGCCGTCAGTTGCGAGTTGGCCGTGTAAGGAGAGTGCTGCGTGTTGATGAGTGTGCCGTCCGTGGTGCTCATCTGAAAGTCAGAGACGGTGCTGGTGGCGCCGTTGCCCAAAAAGTTTGCGGTAAAAACAAAGTGGTTGGTCGACGGGTCAATGCCGATGGCCACCGGCTGAATGCCTGCCGTGTAGGTGCCGATGCTGCTCAGCGCGCCGCCGCCGCCGATGGCGTAGGCGTTCACCGTGCCGTCCTGCATATTGGTGACGTAAGCATACGGATACTTGGAATCGACGGCGATCGCCGAGGGCTGATTGCCGGTCGAAGTGCCGCTGAGCCTAGTCAGCAGCCCGGATGCGACCGAGTAACTAATCACCAAGTTGTTGGTTGAATCTGTTACGTACAAATAGCCGCTGGTGGAATCGCTGGCGATGGCCGAGGGATGAACGCCAGCTCCCGTTGCGCCAACTCCCATATTATGGGGCACGCCGCCGTTGAGGGGAGTGAGTGCGCCGCCCGCGCCCACCGCGAAGCCAAAGATGTAGCCGACATTGGGGGTAACGGAGCTGTCATAAGCCGTGACGTAGAGGTAAGCGCCCGAGTGCAGTACGTTGACCGCGGTCGGCACGATCACGTCGTTGGGGCTGCTGGGTAGCGTCAGCGGCCAGTAATTCAGGCTGCCGTTGGCAATCGGCGCGCCCAGCGTGTCGGCAATCGCCAGGGGCGAGATCGCGGCCTGGGCCTGCGCGGCGGTCAGGATGGGAAAGACGCCCACCGACCCCGCGCACGGCTCCGCGTTCGAGCAGATGGGCAGCGGCTGATAGGTGTCCACCACAAACAGATTCGCTCCGCTCACCGCCACGGCCATCGGATAGATTCCCGGCGTGTTCACGGTGTTCTGCGGATAGAGCTTGCCGTCGCTGCCGATGAGGAACTGCACGATGGTGTTGTCGTCCTGGTTGACCACATACAAGGCCTTGTAGTCATTGGAGACGGCTTCGGCCACGGGGTTGCGTCCGCCCGACGGAAAGGGCGAGGCGGGAATCTGACGCATCGCGCCGGAGATTGCGTTGATCTCGAAGACGTCGATCTCGCCGTAGTTGCTCGTCCCCGCGGCCTTCGAGCTGGCCACGTAGACAAAGTCCGTGGTGGCCGTGCCGCAGGCGGTGATCACTCCGGCCGCCAGCAAGCTGACCGCGGAGACCAGCAGCAGCTGGCTCGATTTGTAGAACTTCATGCGCATCTTTCGTCCGTGGGCCGGAAGTTCAGGCCCCAAGAAAACCAGGTTTGGAATCGAAGCTGGGGCGCGCGGGAAAAACCTCGTGCCCGGCCTTCGGCTGCGTTCTTTTTTTGAGAGTGCTCGATTGCCTGGAGCGGGTGCCTGCCGCCGCCCCAGGCCTTCCTGCATCCGTTAGCTGGTGCGCCCATCCACCAGGCACCAGGTGGGCGGACCGGTAAGCGCGTACTCCGAAGAGGCTTTGGTCGAATTGGAGAGCGGGACAAGCACGCCGGAGACGGTGTCCAGCGCCTGGCCGGTCACCGTTGAATCGTTGAAGTTGGCGGTATAAAAGAACTGATTCGAGGGATCCTCGACCAAGCACTGCGGCCCGCCGCCAGAGCCGAAACCGACGGGCGAACCAGCCATTTCGGTGGGCTGAAATGGATTGTTGACCACATAGCCCGTAATGCCGCTCTGCTCCGTTCCCGTTCCGGTGGCATTGTTCCCCTGGTTGGCCACGTAGAACCACTTGCCCTTGTTCTCCATCACCAGGTAGATGGGGTTGGATTGGTTGGCGTCATCGGGAATGGGTCCGCTGTTGGCCGCCGTCAGTGCGCCATTGGCCCCCACGCCGTAGGGAAGTATCTGGCTCTGCGATGCAACCGATCCGCCCACCGTAATCGGCTCGTTGTCGAGCACGTAGACGTAACTGGCGCCGTAATTGATCGCCCTGGCGTTGTTTACCAACCCGTTGGCCGTCTGGCTGCTCGAGAGCGGCTGGGAGCTGTTTGAAACCACCGACAACACTCCGCTCGTGGAATTGTAAAGGTAGGGAAAGATCGCGTCGCCTGTCGCCGGTGTGCCGCTCACCGTGTAAACATACGAGCCGTACAGTACAAAATCAATGGGATCGGAGGGAATCGGGAAGTAAGGCAGCGGCGCGGTGCCCAAATTAGTCGTTGCCTGGGCATCCAGAACCAGCGTCAGGCGGCCGGTAGTCGAGTCGATCGAAAAGACCGAAATGTCGCCGCAGGTGGTGGCCCCGCTCAGCGCCGCCCCGCAGCTCGGATTGGGATTGGTCGCGCTGGAGGCAAGATTGTTGATCTGAGAATCGTGCTCAAGCACGTATATGTGGCTTCCCGATGTGTCGGCGATCATGCGGAAGGGATTGAGGCCCTGCGTGTAGAAGGTCTCCACCGGCGTGAGAATGCCGTTGGCGCCCACCATGAACTGCGCAATGTTCGATCCCGTGCAGGGGTACTCCGTGGTGCATTCAGTCTGGCCCGCCTGCGGTACGCCCTTGTTGAGAACATAAAGGAAGCGGCTGGCGCTGACCAGCACCGCCCGCACCGGATTGGCGCCGCCGGAGGAGACAGGCATTCCGTGGATGGGGGTCAGCTTGCCCGTGTTGTGGTCGATCTTGAAGCCGCTGACGATCCCGCTGCCATTCGTGGTGGACGCAACCGTCCCCGTCACATACAAATAGCCCACCGAATAACTTTGGACGCAAGACGTAACGCTGAGCAGAACGCCAGCCGATACAGCGCTCATCAGAAGGGCCTTGCCGAATTTCTTGAACTTCATGCGATTCCTTCATCCTGGTCCGGCCTGCGCCGCCAAGTTTGCTAGTTCCACAGCAGAGCTGGGTTGGGAAGGGTCCCTGTTGCATTGTAAAAGCCCAGGGTGGGTTATGCCTAGTGTTGACTGTAAATGGCGTAAATCCGCACTTTCTCCTGGCCGCCGAGGACTAACCAGCGCCGAAAACCGCCGTCTTGCGTCCATTCAGGCTCCAACTGCGCTTTGGACGCCCGGAGAAGGGCAAAGGTCAACCCGCGCTCGCCGGGAGATCGCTCCCCCGGCGAGCCGCTATTTCGCCTACCACACCCGGCAGGAATGAACCGGCATCATCGGCTGGCCCAGCTTGCAGCCAAAAGCCTTGCCAAACTGATCAAGATTCTGCACCGTGCCGTTCACCCGCCAGCGCCCCGGCGAGTGCGGATCGGTCAGCGCCGACTGCCGCGCAGACTGATCGGTCCGGTTCTGGCACCAGACCTGAGCAAAGCCCAGAAAGTAGCGCTGCGCCTCGCTGTAGCCGTCTATCTTGTCGTTGATGCTCTTGCCCTCCGCCGCCAGCGTATCCAGCAGCGCCATATAAGCCAGGCGCAGGCCGCCGTTGTCGGCCGTGTTCTCGCCTAGCGTCAGCTTGCCGTTCAGCTTTTGCGCCGGGGTATCGCCCTGCGCCGGAGCAGCCTCAAAGCCGCCGTACTCGGCCACTTCGCAGTCGGTCCGCTCGGTAAAGGCCTTGCGGTCCTCAGGCGTCTGCCACTCGCGCAGGTTGCCATAGCCGTCGTACTGCGAGCCTTCGTCGTCGAAGCCGTGCGTCATCTCATGGCCGATCACCACGCCGATGCCGCCGAAGTTCACCGCCGGATCAACCGTGAAGTCAAAAAATGGCGGCTGCAAAATGCCCGCAGGAAAGTTGATGTCGTTAAAAGACGGATCATAGTAGGCGTTCACCGTGGGCGGCGTCATGCCCCACTCCTTCTCGTCCACCGGCTTGCCCAGCTTGTTCAAATTCCATTGATCCTCAAAGACCGAACTGCGCCGCAGGTTGCCCAGCAGGTCGTCGCGCTCCACCTTCAGCGCCGCGTAGTCGCGCCACTTCTCCGGGTAGCCGATCTTGTTGCGGATCAGCGCCAGCTTCTCCTCCGCCGCCTTCTTGGTGGCTTCGCTCATCCACGGCAGATCGCGGATGTCGTCGCCCAGGCTCTTTTCCAGAGCCGCCACCAGCTTGTCCATGCTGGCCTTAGCCGCGGGCGGAAAGTGCAGCTTCACCCAGTCCTGGCCCACCGCCTCGCCCAGCGCCGCATCGGTCATCGCGGTGCATCGCTTCCAGCGCGGCGTCGGTTCCTTCTGCCCGGCCAGCGTTTTGCCAAAAAATGCAAAATTCTCGTCAAAAAACGCCTTCGGCAGGTTGTTGGCCGCCGTGTGCAGCGCGTGCCAGCGGAAGTACGACCGCCAGGCCTCGACCGGTTCTTTGTCAATCAGCCCGCTCAGCCCCTTGAAAAACTCCGGCGTCGCCACGTTCAGCGTCTCAAAGGAGCCTACCTTTACATCCTTGAAGTAGGCCGCATAATTCAGCTCCGGCGTCAGTTTTTCGAGATCGGCAACAGTATAGATATGATAGCGATTCGCCGGGTCGCGCAGGTCGGTCCGGCTGGTGGAGGCCTTGGCCAGCGCCGTTTCAATCTCCAGCACCGAGGCCGCCTCTTTGGCCGCCTTTTCCGGCGTGTCGCCGGCCAGCGCAAAGATCCTCGTCAAATGCGCGAGATACTGGCTACGAATCTCCTTGAAGTGCGGGTTGTCCACAATGTAGTAGTCGCGATCCGGCAGCGAGAGGCCGCTCTGCCCAATGCCGGCAATCTGCTTGGAGGAGTCCTTCTCATCCTGCTCCACGCCAAAGCCGAAGAGCGGCGCCGCGCTGCCCTCGGCCTCCAGCTCGCCCATTAGCTCGCCCAGTTGGCGCCCGTCCTTCAGAGCGTCGATGCGCCGCAAGGCCGCCTCCAGCGGCTTCACCCCCTTCTGCTCAATCAGAGCGGTGTCCATGCAGGCGCCAAAAAAGTCGCCGTACTGCTTCTCCAGCGCACTCTTGGGATTACTGGCCGCCGCGTCCAGCTCCTGCCAAAGCAGATAGCGGTTGCGCTCCTGGACGACCGAGAACGAGCGCGACCACCGCACCTGGTCGGCCGGGATGGGATTGCTCTTTACCCAGTTGCCGCAGGCGTACTGGTAAAAATCCGCGCACGGGTCGGCGCTCTGGTCGATGGCCGTTGCATCAAAGCTCTTCACGGCGGGCGGCGGCGCGGGCTTTTGCTCGGCGGGCGCCTGCGCCAGGGCCGAGGCCGTTGTCGCCGCCAGAATCAGGATGGGCGCAATACGAAAGCAGTTCATGGAATCTCCTCTTGTGCTTGGGCTGTCTGGTTATGTACCAATAAAAAGTGTAGCGCCGGTCTGCCGGTATGGAACGCCGGTCTCCAGACCGGCTGTAGTGTGGGCATCCTCGCCCACACTTGTCTGGAAATTATTACCAAATCACGCAGCCTGAACATAAGCAGCCTATCACGCCTGAGGGGTTGGCTGGCACGCGCCGCCGCCTTGCGCCCTGCACTGCGCCGATTTATTGTAGATAAGCCATTCCTTTCGAGGTGCACCATGAACTTCAAGCTGCTTGCCGCTGCTTCTCTCGCCGCCTTCATCCTCGCCGCCGCCGCCCAAACCGCGCCCGTCCGTCCAAAGATCACCGGCATCTCGCATCTGGCCGTCTACACCTCGAACCCTACGGCCACCGACCACTATTACAGCGTGATCATCGGCGCGGCCAAATTGCCCGACCCGGAAGACCCGCGCGGCGTTCGCTACGCCTTCAATGCGACGCAGTTCGTCGAGGTGCTGCCGCTGCCCGCCGGCTCCGGCATCAATCGCCTCGACCACACCGCCTATAACACGGACGACGCCGAGGGAATGCGCAAATATCTCGCCGCCAGCAAATGGAAGACGCCGCCCGTCGTGACCAAAGGCACCGACGGCAGCCGCTGGTTCACCGTGCTCGACCCGGAAGGCAACAAGGTCGAGTTCGTGCAGCCTCCCCGCCAGCCCAAAAGTGTTGATGCCCCCAGCGTCGTTGGTCGCCACATCATCCACATAGGAATCATGGCTCACAGCAGGGCCGTCGAAGACACCTTCTACCGCGATCTGCTCGGCTTCCGCCCTTACTGGTTTGGCGGCATGGTCGAGGGCAGGATTGACTGGGTCAGCCTGCAAACCCCAGACAGCCGCGACTGGCTGGAATATATGCTCACCAGCGGACCCTCCGGTTCGGGGATTCCCGCCACCGTCTCGCAGCGCGAACTCGGCATTCTCGACCATCTCTCCATCGGCGTCAACTCGGTGGACGCGGCCTACAAAGTTCTCAAGGACGGCAACCGCCTCACTGGCATCGTCAACGACGGGCACACCCAGATCGGCAGGGACGGCAAGGGCCAATTCAACCTCTACGACCCCGACGGCATCCGCCTGGAGCTGATGAACTTCCACGCCACCGAGAAGCCCTGTTGCTCGCCCTTCACCGCCGACGATCCGGCGGAGTAGCGCGAAAACGCGAATCTGCTGGCCGATCCCGGCATTCAGTAGAGGAGCAACCGGCGGGATGAGTAAGCGCATTGAGCGAAGAGAATCGCGCGGCGCCGGGTGTCCCTGCTCTGGGTTTTCGTAGCTGGGTTTACAGCAGCCCCAAAAGACGAGGAATGCATTTCCCTTATTTCCAGGCTCGAAGCCGGGTTATGATGAAAGGAAGGCTGCCAGGGGGGCAAACCGCATGAAGGAACTCATCTTTGAAGTGATGCAGGAAGCCGATGGCGGCTATACCGCCGAAGCCCTCGGCGAGAGCATCTTCACCCAGGCCGATAGCTGGGATGAGTTGAAGGCCAACGTTCGCGAGGCGGTGCAAGCCTTCTACTTCGACTCCGCCGCCCCGGCTTCCATCCGTCTGCACCTGATTCGCGACGAGGTGCTGGCCGTCGCATGAAACTGCCACGCGATCTGAGCGGAGAAGAGCTGGTCAAGCACCTCTCGAAGCGCTGGGGATACGTGAAAATCCATCAGGTCGGCAGCCACATCATTCTGCAAACCCTGCATCCCACGCCACATCGCATCGCGGTTCCGGAGCATACGCCTCTGAGAATCGGGACTTTGAATGCGATTCTCTCCAGTATTGCCGCCCATAAGAGTGTCTCCAAAGAAGCGATCCTCAAAGACATTTGATTCTTTTCCATCGATTTGCAGCGGTTTGCAATTCCTGGCCCGTTCCGCTATGATTCTTGAATGTGTCCGGGGAAATCTCTGGACCGTCACAAGTACCACGGTTTCTGGGCTTGACTGCCTGGGGCGCGGCAACACCAAAGTTGCCCCTCCGGCAAGAAGCACTCCGCAAAGCGGGGCTGGCAGAGGCGGTGGGAGACGAGGATAGAATGGCTAGAAAAACCAGCAAAAACATTGTGAAGGCGCGCGCGGCTGTGGTTAAGCCGGCGTATGCCCTGCCCGAGGCCGTCGGCCTGCTGAAGCAGGTCAAGTACGCCAAATTCGACGAAACCGTGGACCTGACGATGCGCCTGGGCGTTGACACGCGCCACGCCGACCAGATGGTGCGCGGAACTGTGGTTCTGCCGCATGGGCTGGGCAAGACCAAGTCGGTGGCCGTGATCTGCTCCGGCGACCGCCAGAAGGAAGCCACCGAAGCGGGCGCTGATTTTGTGGGCGGCGAAGAGATGGTCGAGAAGATCCAGAAGGAAAGCTGGACGGACTTCGACGCGTTGATCGCCACGCCGGACATGATGAAGGTCGTCGGTCGTCTGGGCAAGATTCTCGGCCCCAAGGGTCTGATGCCGAATCCCAAGACCGGGACGGTGACCATGGACGTGGCCGCGGCTGTCAAAGAGATCAAGGCCGGCAAGGTGGAGTTCCGCGCCGACAAGACCAGCCTGGTGCATGTGCCGGTGGGCAAGCTGAGCTTCGAGCCGCAAAAGCTGATCGACAACGCCACCACGGTGATCGGCGCGATTGTGCGCGCCAAGCCCTCGGCGGCCAAGGGCAGGTACATCAAGAGCGTGACGCTCAGCTCGACGATGGGCCCTGGAGTGCCTCTCGATTCAGCGGTAGCCGACGCAGCCGGCAAGCATTAAACAGTGGACAGCGGACAGTGGTCAGTAGACAGTGACCGCGCGTTCAGTTTCGGTCCCGAACAACATGATTTTTTTAGAGATGTGAAAGCAGGAACATTGATCGAGGGTGGTTTTTCACTGTCCACTGTTCACTGATCACTGTTCACTGTCGGAGCGGAGCGAAGACAATGGCGATTTCAAGGGCGAAAAAGACGGAGAAGGTTCAGTTGCTGGCGCGCGAGCTGGAAGGCTCGACGACGGCGATTATCGGCACATTCAGCAAGCTGACCGTGGCCAAGGATTATGCGCTGCGCAAAGTCATCCGCGAGGCGGGCGGCAAATATCGCGTGGTGAAGAACAAGCTGGCCGCCGTCTCCGGCGAGGGTACGCAGGTGGAGGCCGCGCTCAAGGGCCTCAAGGGCGTGAACTCGGTGGCGTTTACCGCGGGCGACCCGGTGGCGCTGGCGAAAGTGTTTGCCAAGTGGGCGAGCGAGAACGCGGAGTTCCAGTTCAAGCTGGGCATCGTGGACGGCAAGCTGCTGACGGTGGATGAGGTGAAGGCGCTGGCGACGATGCCGGGCAAGGAAGAACTCTTTGCCAAGCTGCTCTTCCTCATCAACGCTCCGGCGCAGCGGCTGGCGACGGTGATCAACGCCGCGGGCCACGATCTGGCGGTGGTGTTGGGCCAGGGCGTGGAGAAGGAAAAGTTTGCAGCATAAAGCTGATAGCTGCTTTTAAAGGTTTTGGCCACGGAGACGGGCGGGAAGTGCGCGGGTCTGGCGCATCGGAAACTTCCGGTTTGGCTCGGCGGCCGCGGGAAAACAATTCAAACGAACTGAATGGAGAGAAAAATGGCGGATTTGGCGCAGTTGGAAGAGCAAATCGTTGCATTGAGCTTGCTGGAAGCGGCGGCTCTGGTGAAGAAGCTGGAAGAGCGGCTGGGCGTTTCAGCAGCGGCGGCAGCCCCGGTAGCAGCGGCGGCGGCAGCGGCGGCTCCGGTGGTTGAGGAGAAGACCGAGTTCGCGGTGATTTTGAAGGACTTTGGCGCGAACAAGATCAACACCATCAAGGCCGTGCGCGAGGTAACATCGCTGGGCCTGAAGGAAGCCAAGGACCTGGTGGATGGAGCGCCCAAGGCGATCAAGGAGAGCGCGACCAAGGACGAAGCCGAGGCCATCAAGAAGAAGTTTGAAGGCATCGCCACGATCGAGATCAAGTAGGCTCGGTCATGCAGGTCTCAAGTCAAGCCGCTCGGCCACAACTCTGGGCGGCTTGCAAGGCCAGCCGGGACGCGCTACTATAAAGGTTGCGCGTCTTTTTGGCTCATTCCGTTTATTCCAGGGAGTGGGGCGTTTTTGGTTGGCGCGTTTGAGAGTGGTAGATGGGCACGCAAGCGTACGCAGGCCGGGGCAGAGCCAAGCCCTCTGGCGGCGAGAATTGCTTTGTAGATAAGTGCCTTGTGGTCAGTGGTTTACCTGGACAGAAGACAGGTTAACCATTGACATTGCGAGTGGCTGGCGAGCGAGCGGCAGAAGCGAGCTTTGGGATCGGCGAGAGCAGGCAAAAGAATTCGGATGGGGGCACAGGCTATGGGCCGCGCTCGTGAGGCATTGCGTCCTTGCGGGCATTTTGTGTCTCCCGCCTGTATCAGAGCGGCCTTTCTGGGGGAAATAACCATTTTGGAGATATTTGCTCAACGCGCACCAGAAACGTAAACAGGCTTAACCGTTGCGCGCGCCTCCTCGATATGCGCGCAGTGTAGCGCACTTGCCGGATGTGCGGCAATGTGTGGAATCTTTTTTGCCTCAATCTCACGGGGTCAGCAGGGCGCGGGTTCTTTCATGGGAGTTGGCGAGTTGTCTTGTGGCCAGCCGGTGAACGCGATGGGAGGACTGGGTTATTAGCAGCGCCAGTCCAGATTTTTTGACTTAATTACCGTAATTAGCCGGCGCCGACAAGACTCGGGCGCTGGCCCGGTGCAGAATTGGCGCCGGAGCGACCAGGGTCAGGAGTGAAGCATGCCCAACGAGAAGCGCGCGATTCGCAGCAGGCTCGATTTTTCCAAGATTCCCACCGCAACCCAGATTCCCAACCTGATTGAAGTGCAGCGCCGCTCCTATGAGCGGTTCCTGCAGATGGACAAGCTGCCCAACGAGCGCGACGATAACGGCTTGCAGTCGGTCTTTGTGTCGGTATTCCCGATCACCGACTTCCGCGGCATCTCGCAGTTGGACTTCGTGGACTTTGCCATCGGCAACTGGGAGTGCAAGTGCGGCCACCTCAAGGGGCTTCATCACCTGAGGACGGCATGCGTGCATTGCGGGGCCATGGTGATTACCGACCCCTTTCATCCCGGCGACGTATTGTGCCAGAAGTGCGGCACCTACAACAAGAACACGCCCGACTTCTGCAACAAGTGCGGCGACCCGGTGAGCCTGCAACTGAAGTATGACCAGCAGGAGTGCGAGGAGCGGGGCATGACCTTCTCCGCGCCGCTCAAAGTGACCGTGCGTCTGACGATCTATGACAAAGACGCCGAGACCGGCAACAAGACTATTCGCGACATTAAAGAACAAGAGGTCTTCTTCGGCGACATTCCCTTGATGACGCCCAACGGCACCTTCATCGTGAACGGCACCGAGCGCGTGATTGTCTCGCAGTTGCATCGCTCGCCTGGCGTCTTCTTTGAGACGGCCAACAATCACACCTATTTCCTGGGCAAGATCATTCCCTATCGCGGCTCGTGGGTGGAGTTCGAGTACGACCAGAAAAATACCCTCTATGTCCGCATCGACCGCAAGCGCAAGTTTCTGGGAACGATCTTTCTGCGCGCGCTGGGGCTGCGCACAGACGAAGAAATTTTGAAGACTTTTTATACCGTGGACCGGCTGCACATTGCCGACGGCAAGCTCTTCTGGGCGGTGCCCGAAGATGGGAAGGCCAATACCCACCTGGTGGGCGCCAAGCCGGCGAGCGCGGTGCTGCACAACGGCAACGAGATCGCCTTCTTCGGGCGCAAGATTACGCCGCACACGCTCAAAAGCCTGCGCGCGGCGGCCATTGACAGGATTGAAGTAGAGGCGGCCGAGCTGGACGGCGCGCTGACCGCGGCCGACGTGGTGGATTTGAATACCGGCGAAGTGGTGGTGGAGGCTAACGTCGAGTTGACCGCTGACCGCCTGCACAAGGTGCTCGCCAGCGGCGCGGCCAGCTTCGAGGTCTTCTTCCCCGAGCGCGACGATGTGGGCAACATCATCACCAACACGCTGAAGCGCGATTCGATTCGCAAGCCGGAAGAGGCGCTGATCGAGATCTACCGCAAGCTGCGGCCCGGCGATCCGCCCACGCTCGACACCGCCATGGCGCTCTTCGAGGGAATGTTCTTTGATCCGCGCAAGTACGATTTCTCGCGCGTAGGCCGCTTGAAGTTCAACATCAAGCTCTATGAAAATCAGGACCCCGCGGGGCTGAATCATCGCACCCTGACGCCGGAGGATTTCTACGCGACGATCCGCTACCTGCTCAAGCTGCGCAAGAACATCGGCGCGGTGGACGACATCGATCACCTGGGCAACCGCCGCGTGAGGGCGGTGGGCGAGCTGATGGAAAATCAGTTCCGCATAGGCCTGGTGCGCATGGAGCGCGCCATCAAGGAGAAGATGAGCGTCTATCAGGAGCTGTCGACGGCGATGCCGCACGACCTGATCAACGCCAAGCCGGTGATGGCGGCGATTCGAGAATTCTTCGGTTCATCGCAGCTCTCGCAGTTTATGGATCAGACCAATCCGCTCTCGGAGATTACGCACAAGCGGCGCCTCTCGGCCCTCGGACCGGGCGGACTCTCGCGCGAGCGCGCCGGCTTCGAAGTGCGCGACGTTCATCCCACGCACTACGGCCGCATCTGCCCGATTGAGACGCCGGAAGGCCCGAACATTGGCCTCATCAGCTCGCTCAGTTGCTTTGCGCGCATCAACGAGTATGGCTTCATCGAATCGCCGTATCGCAAGGTGAAGGACTCGCGGATTCTGGATTTCGTGGAGATTGCCAACGCCGGCGAGAGCGGCCTGCGCGTGGGCGATCACATCGAGAAGGAAGAAGCGGCGCGGCTCAACGCCAAGCTGAAGAAAGAGGGCAAGCGGGCGATCGATTCCATCCCTTTCAGCTTCTATCTGTCGGCGTGGGAAGAGGACAAGCACACCATCGCGCAGGCCAACATCGAGTTCAATGAGCAGGGCGAGATCACCGAGGATCTGGTGAACGCGCGCCGCCAGGGGAACTTTGTGCTGGTCAATCGCGCCGAGGTAGACTACATCGACGTTTCGCCCAAGCAGCTTGTCTCGGTGGCCGCTTCGCTGGTGCCATTCTTAGAGCACGACGACGCCAACCGCGCGCTGATGGGCGCGAATATGCAGCGTCAGAGCGTGCCGCTGCTGGTGGCCGAGGCGCCGCTGGTGGGCACAGGCATGGAGGGCGTGACGGCGCGCGATTCGGGCGCGGTGATTCTTGCGCGGCGCAACGGCATCGTCGATTCCGTTGATTCGCAGCGCATCATCGTGCGCGTCGAGGGCGAGCATCATCCCACGCAGTTGTCGCGCGAGGTCGGTTCGGACATCTACACGCTGATCAAGTTCAAGCGCTCGAATCAGAATACCTGCATCAATCAAAAACCCGTTGTGCGCGAAGGCGACCGCGTCATCAAGGGGCAGGTGATCGCCGACGGACCCTGCACCGAGCAGGGCGAGCTGGCGCTGGGGCGCAACGTGCTGGTGGCCTTCATGCCCTGGCGCGGCTACAACTTCGAGGATGCGATCCTGATTTCGGAAAAGCTGGTGCGCGAGGACTACTACACCTCGGTGCACATTGAGGAATTCGAAATTGAAGCGCGCGATACCAAGCTCGGACCCGAAGAGATCACGCGCGACATTCCCAACGTGAGCGAGCATGCGCTGAGAGACCTGGACGAGAGCGGCGTGATTCGCATCGGCGCGCAGATCAAGCACGGCGACATCATGGTGGGCAAGGTAACTCCCAAGGGCGAGACGCAACTGACGCCTGAAGAGAAGCTGCTGCGCGCCATCTTCGGCGAGAAGGCCGGCGATGTGCGCGACGCCTCGTTGACCACCCCTCCGGGCATCGAGGGCACGGTTGTGGACGTGCGCATCTTCAGCCGTAAGGGGCAGGAGAAGGACGAGAGAGCCAAGCAGATTGAGGGCGAATACATCTCGAAGCTCGAAAAGAACCTGGGCGATGAGATTCGCATTCTCACCGACGAGCGATTGAAGCGGCTCGAGGGAATACTGGGCGGCAAGGAGGTGTTGGCCGACCTGCACGACGAGCGGACCAACAAGCGCCTGCTGACCAAGGCGGCGATTCTCGACCGCGAGATGATCGAGCGCATCTCCACTAAAAATCTCAAGCGCATCCGCTATGCCGACAAGGACCCGCGCGTCAACGAGCAGATCGACGAGATCGAAGAGATGACCTCGCGGCAGATCGAAGTGCTGCGCAAGATCACCAACGAAAAGATCGCCAAGCTGGCCAAGGGCGATGAGCTTCCGCCGGGCGTCATTAAGCTGGTGAAGGTCTACGTAGCCATGAAGCGCAAGCTGAGCGTGGGCGACAAGATGGCCGGACGCCACGGCAACAAGGGCGTCATCGCGCGTATCTTGCCTGAAGAGGATATGCCGTATCTGCCCGATGGAACGCCGGTGGAGATTGTTCTCAATCCTCTGGGCGTGCCTTCCCGCATGAACGTGGGGCAGGTGCTGGAGACGCATCTGGGCTGGGCGGCGCACGTGCTGGGCGAGAAGATCGCCGAGCTGATCAGCGCCAACACCGATGCGGCGTACACCCGTGAGCTGATGAAGAAGGAGTTTGCCGGAACCGCGGCGCTACGTCAGTTGCTGGAACTGGACGACGAGATGCTGCTGCGCGTGGGAGCCGGCATGAAGCGCGGCATCTGGTTTGGCACGGCGGTCTTTGACGGCGCGCGCGAAGGCGAGATCAAGGCGCTGCTGGCCGCGGCCGGCCTGCCCAGTTCGGGCAAGACGGCGCTCTACGACGGCATGACGGGAGTGCAGTTCGAGCAGCCGGTGACGGTGGGCTACATCTATATGCTCAAGCTCTCGCACCTGGTGGACGACAAGATTCACGCACGCTCCATTGGGCCGTACTCGCTGATTACGCAACAGCCGCTGGGCGGCAAGGCGCAGTTCGGTGGACAGCGCTTCGGCGAGATGGAAGTCTGGGCGCTGGAGGCCTATGGCGCGGCTTACATCTTGCAGGAGCTGCTCACCGCTAAGTCGGATGACGTCTATGGCCGCACAAAAATTTACGAGGCCATCGTCAAGGGCGAGGCGGCCATCGAGCCAGGTGTGCCGGAGTCGTTCAACGTGCTCATCCGCGAGTTGCAATCGCTCTGCCTTGACGTGGAGCTGATCAAGCGCGCGGACCTGGTGCGCAAGCTGCCTGAGCCGGAGATTGTGCTGGTTGGTGAATAAGCATGGAGGTATCCCAGATCTCAGAATCGAGACCTGGGGCACCCGCTAACAGCGAATAGCTGAGTTTTTGGGTTCTTCTTGAAAGCGGTCAACACCGCTTCCCGGGAAGGAAGAGCTCAATCAAGAATCCCGGGAAAAGCCGCGGCAGGCGCCGATGAGGCCCGCCAAGGAGGGTTGCCTTGTTCCGTTCGAACCCATTTGAGCTTTCTGGTCCCATCACCGATTTTGACGCAATTCGCATCATGCTGGCATCGCCGGAGAAGATCCGCAGTTGGTCGCATGGCGAGGTTACCAAGCCGGAGACCATCAACTACCGCACCTTCAAGCCGGAGCGCGACGGCCTCTTTTGCGCGCGCATCTTTGGGCCGGTCACCGACTGGGAGTGCCTCTGCGGCAAGTACAAGCGCATGAAGCACCGCGGCGTCATCTGCGACAAGTGCGGCGTGGAAGTGACGGTGAGCAAGGTGCGCCGCGAGCGCATGGGCCACATCGAGCTGGCGTCGCCCTGCTCGCACGTCTGGTTCTTCAAGGGACTTCCTTCGCGCATCGGCCATCTGCTGGATATTTCCCTGCGCGATCTGGAAGCTATTCTCTACTTCGAGTCCTATGTTGTGGTCGATGCCGGCGACTCCCCGGCCAAAGAACGCGAGATCATCAAGGACGAGACAAAGTATCGCGAGTTGGACGCGCAGTTCCGTCCCTCCGGCTTCAAGGCGATGATGGGCGCCGAGGCCATCAAGGAGCTGCTCAAGCGCGTGCAGATCGACGAGCTGGGCGTAGAGTTGCGCGAGCGCATGAAGACCGAGACCTCAGCGCAGAAGAAGCTCAAGTATGCCAAGCGGCTGAAGGTCGTCGAGGCCTTCCGCAAGAGCGACAACAAGCCGCAGTGGATGATTCTCGATGTGCTGCCGGTGATTCCTCCCGAGCTGCGCCCGCTGGTGCCGCTGGATGGCGGACGCTTCGCCACCTCCGATTTGAATGATCTCTATCGCCGCGTGATCAATCGCAACAACCGCTTGAAGAAGCTGATGGATTTGCACGCGCCCGAAGTGATTGTGCGCAATGAGAAGCGCATGCTTCAAGAAGCGGTGGACGCGCTCTTCGACAATGGCCGCCGCGGCCGCGTGCTGCGCGGCGCCAACAACCGCCCGCTGAAGTCCTTGAGCGACACGCTCAAGGGCAAGCAGGGCCGCTTCCGCCAAAATCTACTCGGCAAGCGCGTGGATTATTCCGGCCGCTCGGTGATCGTTGTCGGGCCTGAATTGAAATTGCATCAGTGCGGATTGCCCAAGAAGATGGCGCTCGAACTCTTCAAGCCCTTCATCTATCATCGCCTGGAGCAGACCGGCCACTGCACCACTATCAAGCAAGCAAAAGAAATGGTGGAGATGCAGGAACCGGTGGTGTGGGACATTCTGGAAGAGGTCATCAAGGACCACCCGGTGCTCCTGAATCGCGCGCCCACGCTGCATCGTCTCGGCATTCAGGCCTTTGAGCCGGTGCTGGTCGAGGGCAAGGCGATCAAGATTCATCCGCTGGTCTGCACCGCCTTCAACGCCGACTTCGATGGCGATCAGATGGCAGTTCACATTCCGTTGTCGCCCGAGGCGCAGATTGAAGCCAGCGTGCTGATGCTGGCGTCTCATAACATTTTGTCGCCTGCCTCTGGACAGCCCATCACCGTGCCCTCGCAGGATATGGTGCTCGGCCTCTATTACCTGACCAAGGCGAAGAAGAACGCCAAGGGCGAGGGACGCGTCTTCGCCAACTACGAAGAGGTCCTGATGGCTCTCGAAGCGGGCGAGGTCGAAACACTCTCTCCCATTCGCCTGCGCTATACGGGCAAGATGCTGGACATGACCACCGCTTATGACGATCAGGATCTGACGCACATCGATCCGGTCGATTTCAACAAGCAGTACATCTCCACCACAGTGGGCCGCGTGATTCTCAACGACGCGCTGCCGGAGGGAATGCCGTACATCAACGGCCTGTTGAAGAAGAAGGGCATCGGGCAACTGGTGAACTACTGCAACCAGAACCTCGGCCTGGAAGTTACGGTGGGCATGCTGGACCGCATCAAGGATCTGGGCTTCCAGTACGCCACGCGCTCCGGCCTCTCGGTGGGCCTGGACGACATGGTGATTCCGCCCAGCAAGTACAAGACCGTGGACGAGGCCGACCAGAGGGTCATCGAGGTCCAGAAGCAGTACATGGACGGCGCTATCACCAACGGCGAGCGCTCCAACAAGGTGATCCAGATGTGGTCGGCGGTGACCGAGACTGTTGCCGACGAGATGTTCAACAACATGAAGAAGGCGGACGACGACGGAGCCTTCAACCCGATCTACATCATGGCCGACTCCGGCGCGCGCGGATCGAAGCAGCAGATTCGCCAGCTCTCCGGTATGCGCGGCCTGATGGCCAAGCCGTCTGGCGAGGTCATTGAGACGCCCATCACGGCCAACTTCCGCGAGGGCCTCACCGTGCTCGAATACTTCATCTCGACGCACGGCGCGCGCAAGGGACTGGCCGATACCGCGCTCAAGACCGCCGACTCCGGCTATCTGACGCGCCGCCTCGTGGACGTGGCCCAGGACGTGATTGTGACCGAGTACGACTGCGGCACGGTCGAGGGCATCTACGTCGGATCGATCGTCGAGTCGGGCGAGATCATCGAGGAGTTGAGAGACCGCATCATCGGACGCGTCTCGCTCGAGCGCATCAAGGACTACGACGGCAACATTGTGGTGGATGTGAACCAGGGCATCGACGAAGATATCGCCTCGGCGATTCAGGCCGCGGGCCGTGAGAAGGTGAAGATTCGCTCGGTGCTTACTTGCGAATCGCGGCGCGGCGTCTGCGCGCTCTGCTATGGGCGCAACCTCGGCTCCGGCCGCATGGTCGAGCTGGGCGAGACCTGCGGCGTCATCGCCGCGCAGTCCATCGGCGAGCCGGGAACGCAGTTGACCATGCGCACCTTCCACGTGGGCGGCACCGCCAGCCGCGTCTCTGACAAGTCGCGCCTCGACGCCAAGAACAACGGCTTCGTGCGCTTCATCAATCTCAACACGGTCGAGGCCAAAGACGGATTGCTGGTGGCGATGAACCGCTCCGGCTCCATCGCCATTCAGGACGAGCGCGGCCGCGAGAAGGAGCGCTACCAGGTGGTCTATGGCGCGCGCCTCAAGGTCAAGGACGGCGAGCACGTAACGCTGGGCCAGTTGCTGGCCGAGTGGGACCCGTACACTTACTCCATCCTTACTGAAATCGGCGGCACGGTGCAGTTCAAGGATTTGCAGGAAGGCATCACGCTCAACGAAGAAGTGGATGAAGTGACTGGCCTCTCGCGCTGGGTGGTAGCCGATGCGCCGGATGAGAAGCGCCAGCCTGCCTTCGTCGTCAAGAACGCCAAGGCGCACAAGCGCTATCTACTGCCGCGCGGCGCTCACCTCATGATTCAGGACGGCGAAGATGTCGGTCCGGGCGATGTGCTGGCCAAGATTCCCAAGGAGAGCACGCGCACCAAGGACATTACCGGCGGTCTGCCCCGCGTGGTCGAGCTCTTCGAGGCGCGCAACCCGCACGACAAGGCCATCATCAGCGAGATCGACGGCGTGGTTCGCTTCGGCGAGGTCTCCAAGGGCCAGCGCAAGATTTATGTGACCGCGGACAACGGCGACGAGAAAGAGTATCTTGTGCCGCGCGGCATTCACGTCAATGTGCAGGAGGGCGAGCGTCTCAGCGCCGGCGATCCGCTGATGGATGGACCGCTGAATCCGCATGACATCCTCGCCGTGCTCGGCGAGAAGGCGCTGCAAGGCTACCTGGTCAACGAGATTCAGGAGGTCTACCGGCTGCAGGGCGTGGCCATTTCGGATAAGCATATCGAAGTGATTGTGCGCCAGATGCTGCGCTGGGTGCGCATCGACGACGTGGGCGATACCAACTTCCTGCTTGAGCAGCAGATCGATCGCTTCCGCTTCCGCGAAGAGAACGACCGTGTGCTCAATAACGGCGGACGCCCGGCGATTGGCCGCCCGCTGCTGCTGGGCATCACCAAGGCCTCGCTCTCCACAGACAGCTTCATCTCCGCGGCCAGCTTCCAGGAGACCACGCGCGTTCTCACCGAGGCCAGCATCAATGGCGCGGTGGACAACCTGCGCGGCCTCAAGGAGAACGTCATCGTGGGCCGGCTCATTCCCGCCGGCACGGGCCTCGAGTATTACCGCAATGTGCAACTCTCGCCCGAACTGGAAGAAGCGGCGGCGCGTGTGCAGCAGGAGGTTACAGCCGAGCAGGAAGCCGCCGAGCGCGAACTCGAGATGATGCGCCAGGAGGGCGAAGCCGAGGAGATGGCCGCCGAGTAAGCACCTGCGGTGCGGCCACCTCCGGTGGGGGTAGCCGCTCGCTATTCGCTCGCGCCAACTGCGGTGGGGTCGGTGGCATTCGGCAGGTTGCCACCGCTGATTGACAACACAAATGAAAAGTCCGGCGCAAGCCGGACTTTTTCTTTTCGCACAATGCTGTCATCTCATAACGATGAGAAGGCGGTCACCAGGGAGCAGCTTTCGCGCGTGATAAACATGATCGACAAAGATGCCCTGGCCGTCCTCCTGCACAAAGAGCGGGCTGAATTCTTCTCGTTCAGTTCCATAATCAAGGGCTGTGAATACCACGGTGGCCTCAAAGTCCACAGGCGGTTCCTTGACCGCTTCGGCATGGGAGAGAGCGCGAATGGCGCGCAGCGTCGTCAGCGGCGCGGGCGCTGCGGCGCCGGCTTCCGCACCCCAGGCAGCAGAGGCGCTTCCGCCATCAGCGCAATGCAGAGGATCGCAACTGCGCGACTAGCTCTCTTTATTCGGCAATTCCGGTCTCTGCCGCACTGCATGGCTCGGCTCCTTGAAGCTTTATCGGCAAAGCTGGAGCATTCAATTACACCAACGGGGAAAGTGAGTCGGAAGAAAATCACTCGTTGGTGGAATGAAAGATTGAGAAATGCTCGCTCGTTTCTTTGCCCGTGCCCCATCCTTTCGCCTTTTTCCGGGCGAAAGGGTGGGAAAGCAGCGTCTCAACTCCGATTTTCCGCCGCAAGGATACAACGATATGCCTTTTTTCTGAAAAATTCGGCTCTCTTATGTTCACATTTTCGCATCTCCTCGCGCAGGCGAGGCTTGCTCTGCCACCCCGGTTGGGAAGAAAAACCCGTGAGGGCGCCCAATCGATTGAGCGACAATAGAATCAAGATGACTAAAAAACTGCGCGTTGGAATTCTCTTTGGCGGGCGAAGCGGCGAGCACGAAGTTTCACTGCTCTCGGCCGCTTCGATTTTGAAGGCGATTGATCGCCGCAAATTCGACGTTGTCCCCATCGGCATCAACAAAACCGGCCACTGGCTGACGGCGACGGCGGCACTTGCGCTGCTGGAAGGCGCTGCGCCCACCACAGCGCCGGCTCTCGATAGCAGCACCGCACTGGCCGGATTGGACGTAATCTTTCCCGTCCTCCACGGCACCTTCGGCGAGGATGGAACCATCCAGGGACTTTTTGAGCTGGCGGGAATCGCCTACGTCGGCTCCGGCGTACTCGGCTCGGCCGCGGGCATGGACAAGGACCTGATGAAGCGGCTCTTCGCCCACGCCAAACTGCCCATCGTCCGCCACGTGGCGCTGCTGCGCGCCGAGTGGGAGCGTGCGCCCAAAAGATCCATCGCACAGATCGAAGCGGCGCTCAAGTATCCGGTCTTTGTGAAGCCCGCGAATCTCGGCTCGTCGGTGGGCATCAGCAAAGCGCACAATCGCGCCGAGCTGGGGCCGGCCCTCACGCTGGCCGCCAAATATGACCGTAAGCTGGTCGTCGAGCAGGGCGTCGGCGGAAAAAAATCCAAGGCCCGCGAGTTTGAGGTCGCCGTCCTCGGCAACGACGACCCCAGGGCGAGCCTCGTCGGCGAGATCATTCCCGGCAAGGAGTTCTACGACTACGAGGACAAATATCTCGCCACTGGCTCGGTCCCTGTGATTCCCGCCAGGCTGAGCAAAATTGAGACGAAGCAGATTCAGCAGATGGCCGTCGCCGCCTTCCGCATCTGCGATCTGGCGGGCCTGGCGCGCGTTGACTTCCTCATGGAACCGCACGGCAAGCGGCGCATCTATCTCAACGAAGTGAACACCATGCCCGGATTCACCAGCATCAGCATGTATCCCAAGCTCTGGCAGACCTCCGGCCTCAGCTACAAAGACCTGATTACCCGGCTGATCGCGTTGGCCCTGGAGCGCCACGCGGAAAAAAGCCAGACGAGCTACAGCAGGGAATAGGGAATAGGGAACAGGGAATAGGGGTGAGTGCACAATTTACTGCGCTGGGGAACTGTTCGCTCCTCTCTGGTGTCTAATGAAGAAGGGAAGATCGATTTTTCGCTGGGGCCGGGCTTTTTTCCTGTTCCCTATTCCCTGATCCCTATTCCCTATTTTTCGAGGAACCCCATGACCCTGCTTGATGCTCCAGTCTTTGACGAAGCCCGTGATCGCCGCCGCCGTCGCTCGCTTGCCATCGCGGCGGGCGCGCTGTTTGTGCTCTTTGTAGGCTGGTGGCTGGCCGCCAGCCATCCCGTGGATTGGCCCTGGAACTGGAACAATCACATCCGCGGAAGGCTGGCGATGAACCGCTTCCTGACGGCGGTCGAGAAGAACGACCTGCCCGCGGCCTACGGCATCTGGCTCCATGACAAGGACTGGCAGCAGCATCCAGCCAAGTACAGCGCCTACTCCTTTGACCGCTTCCAGAACGATTGGAGTCCGGCCAGCCCCGACAACGAGTATGGCGTCATTCGCAGCCACAAGATCGTGGCCGAGCGCATGTATGGCAATGTGCTGCTGATGGCCGTGCTCGTCAACGACCGCAAAAGCAAGGCGCTCAACATCGACTGGGATCCCAAGACGCATCAGCTCAACTTCTCGCCGCCCGACGTCGAGCTTTACCTGGGACCGTAGCGCGAACGCTGGTTAGCGATGCCGACCATGCCCAAAGACAAAGACTATCATCCGCAGCAGCAGCAGCAGAACGGCCAGCGCCACAGCGCCGACCAGAATCAGCCCGCGCGCGCGGGGGCTGGTTGGACGCGACTTTGCTCGACGAGTCATCTGCAAGGCAAAATCCATCATACTCGCAAACGCGCTCGGTTTCTGGCGGCGCTGTGCGGATTCATTCATCCAAAACCCTCTCTGCTAGAATGGAAATAGCCGCTGTGTGCGGTGAACTGCTTTTTTGTTCCCAACCCCATGGCCCCAAGTGGCCAAGCCCATAGCGAATCCAGAGTTGCTGTGCCCGAAGGCAAGCCCGCCAAGTGGCTTTTCCTCAAGAAAATGCGCCTCGAATACCCCGGCAACGGCACATTGACTCTCTTCGCTCGAAGAAAAGGAAAACCGCCCTGTGACCCAGACGATACGCAATATCGCCATCATCGCCCATGTTGACCACGGCAAGACAACCCTGGTTGACGCCATGCTCCGCCAGTCGGGAACATTCCGCGCCAACGAGCAGGTGGCCGATCGCGTCATGGACTCGAACGAACTCGAGCGGGAGCGCGGCATCACCATCCTGGCCAAGAACACGGCCATCGTCTTCGAGGGCGGAAAAATCAACATCGTCGATACCCCCGGCCACGCCGACTTCGGCGGCGAGGTCGAGCGCGCGCTCAAGATGGTCGATGGCGTCATGCTTCTCGTCGACGCCGCCGAGGGGCCTTTGCCGCAGACCCGCTACGTGCTCGCCAAGGCCCTCGAAGCCAAGCTCAAACCCATCGTAGTCATCAACAAGATCGACCGTCCCGACGCGCGCCCGCAAGAGGTGCTCAACGAAATTTACGATCTCTTCATCGACCTCGACGCCGACGAAACGCAACTGGATTTTCCCGTCCTCTATGCGGTGGCCAAGGCGGGCACGGCATCGCTCGATCCCAACGTCCCCGGCGTCGATCTGCAGCCTCTCTTCGAGTCCATCGTCAGCGAGATTCCCCCCGCCACCGGCGACCCCGACGGCACCTTGCAGATTCTCGTCACCAATCTCGATTACTCCGATTACTTCGGACGCATCGCCATCTGCCGCGTCTTCCAGGGAACACTGCATGCCGGCGACGACGTGACCATCTCCAAGCGCGACGGCTCGCTGATGAAGACCCGCATCACCAAGCTCTTCACCTTCAGCGGCCTCAAGCGCATTGAAACCACCGAGACCGCGACCGGCGACATCGTGGCCGTCGCCGGCGTCGAGGGCATCACCATCGGCGAGACCATCACCAGCGTTGAAAACCCTGCGCCGCTGCCGCTCATCGTCATCGACGAGCCGACCATCGCCATTCAATTCAGCGTGAACAACTCGCCCTTCGCTGGCCGCGAGGGCCAGTACGTCACCAGCCGCAATCTGCGCGAACGCCTGGAAAAGGAGCTGCTCACCAACGTCAGCATTCGCGTCGAAGATACCGGCACGCCCGACAGCTTCAAGGTGCTGGGCCGAGGCGAATTGCAGTTGGCGATTCTCATTGAAATGATGCGCCGCGAGGGCTTCGAGCTTTCCGCCGGCCGCCCAGAGATTGTCACCAAGACGGTGGACGGCACCCGCATGGAGCCGGTCGAGCATCTCACCATCGACGTACCCGAGGCCTACACCGGCGTGGTCATCGAGAAGCTCGGCCCCCGCAAGGGCGAGATGACCAAGATGCACAATCATGGCTCAGGCCGTGTGCGCATGGAGTTTCGCGTGCCCAGCCGCGGCCTCATCGGCCTGCGCAGCGAGATGCTCACCGACACTCGCGGGACGATTGTCATGAACGCGCTCTTCGACGGCTACATCCCCTACCAGGGCGAGATTCCCCAGCGGCCCACCGGCGCCCTCGTCTCCGACCGCCAGGGACTTACAACGACTTACTCGCTCAACGGATTGCAGGAGCGCGGAATGTTGTTTGTGGGCGCGGGCGTTGAGGTTTATGAAGGGATGATCGTCGGCGAGCACGCGCGCGACAAGGACCTCGACGTGAACGTGGTGCGCGAAAAGCACATGACCAATATGCGCGCATCCAGCGCCGATGAGGCCATCCGCCTGGTGCCTTATCGCAATCTGAATTTGGAGCAGGCCATCGAGTTCATCGCCGAGGACGAGATGGTCGAGGTCACTCCCAAATCCCTCCGCCTGCGCAAAAAGGTATTGCAGCAAAACCGCCGTCCCAAGCGCTGGGAGAAGAACGCCGAGTAATTCGACTGGCCATCTGAGCATTTTGCAAAATTCAATTGAGACTGCAAGAAGTGTCAGGGCACGACTTTAGTCGTGCCGCAAGATCGCTTGATGAAAATTTGGGCTTTAGCCCCTGGGGGTGCTATTCGGGCTTCTTGGTGGGTGCCCCAGGTTCCGCTTTTGGGACCTGGGAATAAATTTACGAATCTAATCCATCCCTGGTCACGCTCACTCCGGCAGCTTCGACTCCAGCACTTCCTGCGCCCGCGCCGCGCGCCAAGCGGCCAGCCGCTCATAGAGCGCCGCGTCATTCAACGCCAGAATCTCCGCCGCAAAGAGCGCCGCGTTGGCCGCTCCCGGCTTGCCGATAGCCAGCGTGGCTACCGGAATCCCTTTGGGCATCTGCACCATCGAGAGCAGCGAGTCCAGCCCGTTGAGCGGCGTCGCGGCAATCGGCACCGCCAGCACCGGCAGCAGCGTCTTGGCGGCCATTACGCCGGCCAGGTGAGCCGCGCCGCCTGCCCCCGCGATCAGCACCCGCAGCCCGCGCCCGCGCGCCGCCGCCACATACTCGAAGAGCTGGTCTGGCGTGCGATGCGCGCTCAACACCCGCGCCTCGCAAGCAATCTCCAGCGCGCGCAAAATCTCTATCGCAGCCGAGAGCACCTCATAGTCGCTCTTGCTGCCCATCACCACGCCAACCAATGGTTGTTCGCTCATAGAGTGATTATACGAAAGCGCGCTCACCCTTCTTTGTTTGTCATCCTGAGCGAGCGTAGCGAGTCGAAGGACCTGTGTCTTTCTGTTCTTTGCGGCAAGGGTGGAATCCACAAGATTCTCAATGCCGGAAGAGCGCCGTCACGGCCGCTTCGACCACCGCAAACAGCACGCTGGCAGCCGCAAGAAAACCCTTCGCCCGCTGCCAGTTCTGCTCGTGCCGCTCCAGCCTCCGCTCTAAGTCGGCAATGCGTCCGCCATTGCCGTCGCCCATCAGGCCCGTCATCTGCGTCTTCAGCACGCTCAAGTCGCTCAGCACCTGCGCTTCGAATTCATTCATCATTCGCATCCACTGAACTCCATCCTCACAGCGGCAAATTGATAAACAACGCCGTGGAAAACTCCGAGTAATTCGGAGGCGTCGATCCGTCGTACATCCGAATATAGAATTTGTCATTGGCGCTTATCCGCGACCAGCTCATATTCGGCTGCGTCGCGCGCATCACCAGGCTCGGATCCTCGCCCGCCATAAAAACAAAATCCCGCAGCCGTATCTCGAATCCTCCGCCCGCCGGCGGCGTCACGCCAGCATTCACCGCCACCGTCGTGCCATTCAGCGTAGTTACCGTGAGGCCGTTGAGATTGGCCAGCAGCGTGGGCGCAACGGGCGCCGGAAGCCATGCGTTCGCGGGCACCGTCGCGCTCGTCTTGATGGCCAGATCATCCGCCCAGTCATTGGCGAAAGTGATTGCATACTCCACCAGATCGGGATAACTCGCCCGATAACTCACTGTAACTGAGCGCACCACCACCTGCGCATCCAGATTGATCGAAGGCGCGTTCAGCAGCAGCGCATCGCCCGGCCACACATCGGCGCCGAAGCTCATCCTCGTGCCCTTGTAACTGCCGCTCCACAGCGCGCTCACGCCGGCCGCAGCCTGCTCCATCACCAGCGCCGCGGTGCGGCAGTCCGCTGAGCTGCGCGCCGGAGGACTCGTTACCGAGCCAATCCACGCGGCTTCGCTGGGCATTCCCGCCTGCGCCAGCGCCTGCTGGCTGGCGGTGTTCACGCTCCGTCCCACGGCCCGGCCGATTGTCCGGTAACTCACCGCTATCTGCTCGCCCGCCACCGGCACAAATCCGCTATAGAATACTAACTTGCCGGTGCGCTCCACATGACATTCCGCAGCCTCGCCCGTCGTGCCCACAGTGCGGGTATACGCTCCGCCACTCGGCGGCGTGCTCACCACCCAGCCCGATCCGAGATTTGTCAGATTCAGCGCCCGCATGCTCCCAATCAGGTTAATGCTGCTCACCGCCACAACATTGCAAGCTCCCGGAAAACTGCTGACTGCCCCGTCATACAGAGTTACCGGCATTCCGCCCACCCCGTTGACAAACGGCTGAATCTCCATATGTATCTTTCCCGGAGCCGTGATATTTCCGCCACCGTATGTTATCGCCCCGTTATCTCCAAAGGAACGATATATTGCCATCCACCGCTCGATCTCCGGGCAATGCACTCTGATGCGCAGCGTATATTGGTTGGCTGGATTGATTGCATAACTCGTTCCCGCCGGGCTTCCCATAATCCTCGGCTGCAATGTTACCGCCCCCGCGCCCTGCTGCGCCGTCGCCTGAAAGCCCGCAATGCACGAGGCCTGCGTGTCCAAACCAAGAAAATAGCCTGCCAGAATCCCCGTGCTGCCCGCGGCTAGCGTGACTCCCACTGCCTCTAATAACAGCGTTCCGCCCATCTCCACTTGATCAAGCCACGCCAGCAATGTCTGTCCATCAACCCCGCTGCCGCCGTCCATCACCAGTCCGCCCGCGCCCAGTGAAAGAGAGCCTGGCCCGCCGGTTTGTCCCCACACTCCCTCGTTGATCTGAGTCTCGTTGAATAACTCGCTGATGATAGTGGACTTCGATGAAGAAGGATAAAATGGATCATCTGAAAGATAGAACTGGGTTGTAACTCCGTCTCCCTCAAAGTACTCTGTAACATATGCTGTCGGCTCATTCTCGCCGCAAACCGTCACATCATTCGCCAGTGCGCGCTTGACGCTGGCCGTGAACGCCAAGGCCGCCAGATTCAAACTGCGGTCTGTCTCATTCAGCGGATGCACGGTGCTTTGCACAAAAGATGCACTCAATGCTCCATTGACCGCTCTGTATGCGGAACGCGCCATGTTAGCCACCTGCCCGGCGCTCTTGCTCCACGGCGCGCCCGGCTCCGGAGCAAAGTAACTCACCGGCGCGCTCAACGAAAGACCCTGTGTCGAAAGACTGGTAACTCCCGTGCGCGTCACCAGGTTAGTCATCAGCGATCCGGCGCTCTCACCCGTCGCGCCGGCGCTGGAAGGCATCAGGTATTGATCCAGCAGCGATTCATCGCTTAATGCCTGGATGGCGATCCGGTAGCGCAAGCCTTCCAGCGCCAGCCCTGCGTACTCCGGCAGTGGAGCTACCGCAATGTAACCCGTAAAATAGTAAGTTCCGTCATCGCCGATCACCGCGATCGACTGATTGCGCAAGGGCGTCGCCAGGCTGTTATTGGAGGGCAGGCTCAGCCAAAGTAGGCAAAAGGATGGCTCATTTAGCTTGCGCTCGATCGTCAGCGGCCGCGCTGCATCAAGAGCGGCCGTGTAGTCTAGCCCATTGATCGTGATTTTCATCGTAACTCGCTGACCTGCTGACTTTCTGATTCGCTGACTTACGGTTCCTGTTAAACGAGAGAGTTGGCCGCCGGCAAGAAACTCCGGTAACAGATCACGCGTTCTCCATCCAGTGGGTCAATCACAGGCAGCGCCAGAAATTGGCCCTTGAGCAGCATCCGCGCCAGTCCGTCCTTGCTTTTCCCGTCCAGTGGCGACGCGAATTCCTGCGCACTGGCCATGCTCTGCAGACGCGGGTAATAAAAGAAGATTCGCTCTCCCTGTCCGCCTTCCATCACAAACAGCGCCGACCACTCCTGATAGAAGCTTCCGCCTTCGCGATCCACAAAGCCGGTAACTGCTTGTAACTTGGAACCGGCTGCTGGCGCGCCGCCCGGCAGTACTTCGGCAAGGGTCAGCCCGGTCGCAGTTACCTGCGAGACCAACGCCACGTTGAAGGTCACGCGCCGGATGTAATCAATATCAGTGAGAGCCTGCCTGACATACGCGCCTGATATTGGCGCACCCACATAGCCTGTCTGGCCCGTGTAATCCACGTCCAACGCAATCATTGATCCCGCCGTGAACTTCGCGGCATCCGCCGCAGCTAGAGCCACGAATGTGGCTGTCGATCCGGTTTGCACTACCACTGCAGTCGCTGCCTGAGCGCCATCCGCCGCCGCCGTTGCGCCACTTGCTGGCGCAAGCAGATTCATGTGCTGCGAGCCTGTCGCCAGCGCCATCGTCAACTTAGTCCAACTTAGAAACTCGAAGCTGACCTGCGCCTCCAGCGTCTCGCGCACCTGCTCCAATGCGCTGGCAGGAATGCCCGTCAGCACGGCAGCCGTCTTGCTTGCCGGCTTGCGTTGAAATTGCTGAATCCATCCCAGGCTAATCCACGGCGACGGCGGCGCGTTCAAGCTGAATGCGCCCTGCTCTGAAGGATCAAAGAGCACCGGCGTCTGCGCTGCCCGATTTACTGGCGCAAAGTACCCGCGCACCCGCCGCGCCACCGGTGCGGAAGCTGAAAACCAATTCGCCGCCATTTACTCCCCCTGCTCCTGGTAGCTGTAAATCGTGACATTTGCGGAACGAGTTAGCCTGTCCCGCTGAATAACTACCGGCCCAAATCCCGGCTCATCCCAAAACACATTCGTCAACATCGCTGCCGGCGTGGTCGTTGTGTAGTTGAGCTTGGGAGTGTAAAACGGTTGTAACATCGCCGTAAGTTCCTCGTCCATCTCGCTCAGCGCCCGTCCGCGATCCAGCCCGCCATAACTCTGCGATCCGCAGGTCTGATAGATGATTTCGCATTGCTCGGCCGACATCGTGGAGGCCAGGTTCACATCCACGCCCAAGCCAAGCCAGCGCAGCACATACACGTCATTGGGAAGCTGGCTGAAGGGCGCCTCGGCCTCCTCCACCAATATCCCCGGACGCACCGCTCCGCGCAGCAGGATCGTCCGCCCCGGATTGATCACCGCCAGCCGCGTGCGCAGCGCCATATAGAACGAATCTTTTGCATTTTGCATGGAATACTTCTCCTCGCGCGCCGCGCCACTAACAACAAGTCTCTGAATGACTGTTAGCTGCCTGCTTCAGTTACAGCCGTGATTCCCGCATCAGCAAGCGGTAGAGATATACCTGACCGAAGGCTTCGTTGGCGCCGATCGACTCAATCAGGTAATCCTGTCCGGCAACAGTTACTGCCAAAGTCATGGCAAAGAGAGACTGGGCCGATTGCAAACTTAGCGCGTCCACCTGCTGCTGAACTCCAGTTGCTGAAACCAGCAGCTCCCACTTTGATTCGTTGCCCTCTTGCCAATTCGGCCGCAGCTTGCGCATTACTACGGGACTTATCGTTACCTCGGCAAAGTTAGTTGCCAGCAGCCCCACTTCGGACTGGCTGGTATCAGAATTCGCGCCCGTCACGCGCAGAAGGGCTGTCGTTCCTGCCACGCTGCGCAGCAGGGCATCGGCCAGCATCTGCGGCGCGCTCACCGGGTTCCGCGGCGCTGTATCGCTCATCGCTCACCCCAGCCTGTTCGCAATGTAAGGACGCAGCCAGGCCTGCACTGTTTCGTCCACCAGCGAACTCGAAAAATACTGCATTTGCATCGTGTCAATCTTGGTCTTGCTGGCGTTTAACGCCGGCGTCGATTGCGCATTGCGCACGATCTGCGCGCAGGCTGTCTTAATGTCATCGCCAATGGTAGCCAGCCCCGCCGTATAAGTCACCGAAACTTCATTGAATGGCAGTCCCAGCAAATTCCACGGCAGCATCAGCTCTCCCGTGTTGGGGTCATAGTCAACGGAGTTAGGATCAATTGCTGTCCACTGTCCAGGCAGCGAAAAGGCCAGCGCAATCTCTTGCAGCGGCTCGTTGAATAGCTCGCCGCGCCGCGGCCGCGCATAACGGCCTTCGATGCTGACAATCGGCGTTGTCGCTGCTCCCAGAGGCGCCAACGGCAGATAACTCAGCAGAACGGTCTGCGCCCCGCTGGTTAGCCGTAGCCGCTCCGTGTACTGAATCACATTCAGGTCCGGCCGCCTGCAGTAGCTGTTGATCAATGCCGTGGCGGCTGTTATCCAATCCGCTGTTGTACCTGCCGGCAATCCGTAATTTGGGTAATCCACTGGCTGCAGATATGCCATACCCCACCCTTCCCTGTTTTCACGTGTGCATTTTGCTACTCGCTGACAGAAGGGACTTCATCCCGCGAAGTCCCTTCGCCAGCACACTCACTCGTCAAGCCGCTTCTTAGCGGTCAACGAGAATCTGGTAATGCGCGTAGTTAGCGCCCTTCACCACCACGGCGCCGAACTTGACCGCGACATACTGATAAGCCAGCGAGTTAGGCAGGCCTAGTTGGAAGATGCGCGGCGTGGGATCGCCGAGCCAATGGTACTCAATTAGATCCTCGGTCACAATGTAGGCCGGCAGCACCGCCGTGCCCGATCCCGGCGTGCCCGTGTAACTCAGGCTCCAATCCGGAATCAGCGGCAGATCGCCTGCCTGCGTCGATAGCATCTTCACCCGGATTCCGCCCGTGATGTTATCGGTATTCAACACCACGTTGAACTCGGCCTTCATCTCGCGGTCGATCAGGTCCAGCAGCA